>CAEZYQ010000007.1_pt1 | contig 137050 bp, 121 predicted proteins | sample 7265561 | NCBI WGS metagenome assembly CAEZYQ01 (sample SAMEA6813939, study PRJEB35770) | uncultured Nocardioides sp. | biome: Freshwater; feature: Freshwater reservoir; material: water | place: Czech Republic | collected 2017-04-14 | depth 30m m | reverse complement strand
CTGGCCCGGACCACCACCCGGCGTGCCACAGCACCCACCCACCCAGGATCGACAGAAGACACCCTCGGGCGGGTACCCACCTCCCTACCCGGGGATCCAGCACTACCACCCACAACCCGGAGCACCCGGACCACGCGGACCACCCGGGGCACCCGGGGCACCCGGGGCACCCGGGGCACCCGGACCACCCGGACCACCCGGACCACCCGGACCACCCGGACCACCCGGACCACCCGGACCACCCGGACCACCCGGACCACCCGGACCAGGCCGCTACCCACCACATGCACCACCGCGAGCGGGTAGCGGCCATCCGGGGAGCCGGTGCACCACCCCCTCAACAACCGGGGACCGAGGTGGCCGTCGACTCGCCATACCCAATCCGGCGGCGGCACAAGCTGCTGCCGCCTGATGATCAAGCAGCGAGATTGTGACGGATCGCGATCCGAGGCACGACGTTGATCAACGCGTCACCATGCCTCGACGCCGAGATGCAACGGGCCGAGGGCAACCAGGCCGGCGACGATGTCTTAGGGCCCTGCCAGTTCCTCTCCTTGTGACAGTCAAGCGAGGGTCAAGAACCGTTGCGCCTCCGACCAGCGAATACCGAGGTTGACCACCGGTTCATCAAGCAGATGACGCGGACCTCGTGTGACACCTTCATCGTGTGTGACCTACCTGTGTGACAGGCCCTCTTGCAGGTCGTCCACGATGGCCACGCAGCGTGCGCTCCCTTGATCCATGCTCGCAATCTCGGCTGCACGGTTGATGGGCCGTCATGTCGTCCGTCCGGCTAGGCGCATCGATGACGTGCAGTCGCGGCGCGCATACACCGCCCATGATGCGCGGCGAGGCCATCGCCGTCCTCGACAAGCGTGAGGCCGGACGCGTGCTACGAGGCCGCCTGAGCGGGTGGGGTGCTGACCAGCTCATCCCACCGCTCGGCCTCGCGCCTGCGACGTCGACGCTCGATCACACGCCACCAGCGCGGCGGGCGCGGGTCGCGGGGCTCGAACGTCAGTGTCAGCCGTCCGTCTGCGTCGCGCACCCATCGGCGGCCGGCTGCGTCGGTGAACTCCAGGACGACGCGAGTCAGGGTCTGGTCGTAGCCGGCGTTGGTCGCCTCCCCGACGAGCTCCTCACGCTTGTCGACCATCGACTCGTCGAGATCCCAGTGGCCGCGCTCGCTGCTGGGCGGGATCAGTTCCCGGGTCATGACCCCGAACTGGTGGCCGGACTCCCCACCCGTCTCCGCATCGACTGCTGCCATGAGCAGCTCCACGCGGACACGGGTCACCGGGACGTCCGAGGCGTTGCGGTAGGCCACGCTCGGGATGTGGTCCGTACCCGAGCTAGGAAACATCCAGGCGAGATTGCGGTCACCATCGTGCGACCACTCCTCGGGGCGCATCTCGAACCACGCTGCGATCAGCGCAGCCTGAGCTGAACGCTGCTGCTCCTCCCACCGCTGCTCGCGACGCGACTCGAGCCGGAACGCCCCGGCCGCGAACACTGCGGCCACCGCGGCAGCCACGAAGGCGGCAGCCGTCGCCCCGGCCTCCACCCAGCCAGCCAGCTCGTCGCGGTCCCGCCCGGCCCACGACCAGCCCCAGACGATCCCGGCCAACACCCCGGCCACCAGGCCCACCGCTGCGGCTGCTCCCACGACCCACTTCACCCGAGCCATGCTGCACCCCGGTGACCGGCCAGGAGCACCGACGCTCTGACCGACAATTGTGACTAACCGTCCACTACGGCTGTGCGAGCGCGCAGCGGCGGCGCCAGGCGAGAGTGGGCTGCTACGTTCCGCGCCGCGACCAAGCAGCTCGCCGTCATTGGCTCCGGCATCCTCGGCTGCGGCCTCATCCTCGGGATCGTGCTGGGCTACAGCGGCGACGCCACCCTCACCAGCGTCGGCTCCTTCACGATGCTCATTACCGTGCCCCTCGGCGTGCTGGTACTCATCGCTGCCGGGGTGTCCGCGGCCGTCTCCAGGCCGAACAGCACGCCGCCCGGGCCTCGCCCCGGCGGAACCGTCCCCGAGCAGCGGCTCGCGGCGCTGAAGCGGATGCACGAGGCCGGCGACCTGACCGACGAGGAGCTCGAGGCCAAACGCCGCCAGGTCATCGCCGAGATGTAGCCCCAAGCCGTCACCGACGAGTCGCAGACCTCCTCAGGCGGACGAGGAGCCGGATGGCTTCCTCGAACTCCTAGGTCAGCACCTGGGCCGACTCATGACGCCCCCACCGTGACCTGGCGGGCGTTCGCCGGGGCACCCGGACCATGTCGACCCGTCGGTGGGGTTCACCTCCACATGGCCGGCCAGCACCCCCCAACCGGTAGAACGCCCGGACCGCGACGATCCAGGACCGCTTGGTGCGCGGGGACCACGGAGGCCTGGCCGACCTCGCCCGTCCCCTCCCGAGATGACCTCATCGTGGGCATACTGCGGCCGGTGGACCCACGCGAACCGAGTAGCGCCCTCGCCCAGTGGAAGCGACGCCGCATCGTCAAGGAGATCGTCAACCGGGGGGTGCCGGCGACCTGTGCCAGATGCCAACAGCGGGAGCTGTCAATCTACCCGCGGCTGACCTACTTCGAGATGCAGCCCCTCCCCGAGATGGTGAACGTCTCCGCGCCCGTCATCGAGCAGCGCATCCCTGCGGCGCTGCTCATCTGCGGGAACTGCGGCCACATGATGTTCCACGCCGTCGGGTCGCTGGGGCTCGGCGAGATCATTAAAAGCGACGCGGACTCAGACCCCGACGACGAGCTCGAGGTCGACCAGCCGTGAGCCCCTCCGAAGAGATGTCCATCGACGTCGGCACCGGCATCGTCGACCAGACCACCGTGACCACGAACCTCGCGCAAGAAGTGCACGTCACCACCAGGGACAAGGTCGAGTTGGCACTCCGGCGGGTGCTCCCTCGCTACTCCAGCACCGAGCAGCTGCTGGCGATCCTCGGCGTGGCCCTGGCCTTCGGCGGCTCGCTGCTCACCGCCGACTTCCGCCAACGCCTCGGCATCCCAGCCACCGCGTGGCAGACCGTCTTCGCACTCGGGTTCCTCGCCTCCCTGGCGTGGCTCGGCGTCGAGGGTCGCCGGTGGCGCAAGCGCCCCAAGCTCGAAGACGTCGTCAACGAGGTAATGAAGAGCTCCGACCGGTTGCCGTGAAGGCGCCGCTGCAGTCTGCAGACAGTCCCCATTCATGACCAACACATCCCCGCAGGTCAGCCGACTACAGCCAACAGTGGCCAACGCTAGCTAACGCGCACGGCCGATTGCCGGCCTACAGGTCGGCCCACCCGCACCCCCGTGAGCAACTGTCCCGCCGATTCCAGTGGGGTTCGACATCCCTCGCTGCCTCGATGACGAGCGGCACGTCGCTCCGCCCACGATGACGCGAATGGAGTGCCTGCGTCGTACATGGCGCGTCACCCGAACTCCGGTTCGCGTCAGGGCGCGACCAGGCGACCGGTGCCTCTGCTGCCACCACCGTGACCAACGCCGTCGCGGGCCTTGGCCACGAGCGTGCGTCATTCCGCCGCGATTGCGTGCAAGACGATCAGTCAGCGCGACCGAGGCCCGGGCTGCGCCACCCCTTCGCGGACAAGAACGACCTTGGTAACCCTGTCGAGCCGTCGACAGGGCCTAGCTCGGGCTCAGGTGGTCTCAGCGCCGTCCTGCGAGGACAGTGCCGTGGACGAAAGCGTGGGTCTGACGTCGCCCTCTGGTGGCGGGGTTTCGCGCATCTTGGGAGGGGAGGCCGTCCAGGCCTTCACGTGCTGTACGACCTCCCCGTAGAAGTCGTCGACGAGGTCGAGCACGGAGTCGATGAACGCTCCTGTGCCGCGGCCCCGCGTTGTGCCCATCGGTCTTGCCATCTCGACGCGGAAAGCACGGAGATCACGCTTAGGGTCTGCGACCAGGCAGTTGGGATCGTTGCGGACTGTGCTCAGCAGCTCGGTCTCACCGGGCCCCCGACCGCCGACCACGAATGCTTCGACCCTGAGGTTGTCCGGGGCGTGCTTGAGCTGCCGCGCGAGCCAGTTGACGCGCGTCGCCGGTCGACCTTGCTTGGGCGCGTCGATATCGACCGATGCCATGACCCGCCCCGCGCGAAGATCAACCACCACGTCGATGGGCGCCACGGTGTCGGGGATCCGGATGGTGCCGCTGAGCGTGCCGTCTGCGACGAGCGAGGCGGCCAAGGCCTGACCCCGGAGTGCGGGGTCAGCCTGCTCTTTGCGAGAGAGGACATGAACCACGTCGGTCCCGAGTTGCCTACCCAGCCGCAACGCGGTGTAGCGGAGGAGGGCGTCGAATCGGGCGACAACCTCGGGCAACTCTTTGTCACTGCTGCGCAGCGTTCCAGCCGCCACGGCCTGCCGGATGGGGACCCAGCCGGCGCCCATGTCATCCAGCTCCATGGCGCCGGACTTCGGGTGCTCGAGGTAGCGGATGAGCTCGCCCAGGATCCACGCCTGCTCGGGATCGGTGACGCCGCGATGCTCCTTTTGCATGACCGCGGTGGAGAGGATGTAGGTCCATGACCAGTGGTGCAGCGCCACCTTCCTCACCTTGCGCTTGTCCACCTTGGTGGGGTGTTGTCCGGCGGCGGCAGAAATCTCGTTGCTGATGGTGATCAGTGCATCGAAGCCCTGGTCCTTGGCTACGTCGAGGTAGCTCTCGAGTTGATCAGCCCGAAGATCGTTCTTGCCGGTCTTGACCTCGACGAGTGCAGTCCAACTGCGTTGTCCACGGGTGACCCGGATGAGCCCATCGGGGATGACCTTCTTGCCGTCGGCCACCTCGAAGGGGACTTCGATGAACGTCTCGACCTGTCCCGCGATGGCACCGACGGGCGCCAGGAGCGCACGGCTGAACTCCTTCACGACACTCATGACAGCGAGCAACGCGGACGTCGCCCGCCGCTCCTGCTCGTCAGCGCCCGAGATGCCTGATGTAGGAATCAGGCGAGCTTCATGCCATGTCTGCTCGGCCATGTCGCTCCCTCCACTGCAGGTAAAGACGTCTCGGCACAGTAGCGACCGGAACGCCGTCTGTGGGGTATTTGGGAGCGGGCGGTCGGTCCGGTGGCCGGCGGCACGGCTAGTGCCGGGATATGCCGTCTCCACGCGCCCGCCGCGAGTCGGGCCCTGGAGTCCTCGTTGGCGGACCTGAGCAATGAGCAGGTAGGCAAAAGCGAAGGAATCCCGAAGGTTTCGACTGCTCGACGGAAATGGAAGGACCCCTGACCCGCGTTTCCGCAGGTCAGGGGCTTATAGGAGAGCCGCCTGTCGGAATCGAACCGACGACCTATTCATTACGAGTGAATCGCTCTACCGACTGAGCTAAGGCGGCGCGCTGGCCGCCTGGCGGCGGACAACCCGAGGAAGTATAGGGACGGCACAGGTCAGTCGCGAAAACGGGTCGCTCGAGCCCGGTGCCGCCGAGGCCGAGCGAGGTTTGCGGCCAGCGGATCGGGCATCAACGCTGGTGTGACTGCTCCAGATCGTCGCTCCCCCGAGGGCTTCCCACCAGTGGTCTACGTGCCGTGCACCCGCCACACCGCCGACATCTCGGAGCTCGAGGTCCGCTACCAGATCACGAACGACGGCCGCCGAGCCGTGCTGGTCTACTCCGCGCTCGACCGGCTGCACACCTGCTGCGGCGAGGAGCAGCCGTGGTTCCTGCTGCCGGCCCGGGGGCTGCAGGCGATGCACGAGCTCGACCCCTTCGACCTCGTGCTGATGGATCTCGTCGTCCCCGAGGAGTCGCGCGCGGGGCTGCGCGCATGAGCGGTGGCTTCCGGCTGGACCATGCCGCGCTCAGTACGGTCACCGAGCAACTGGTCGATGCGGCCACCACGTTCGACGAGGCAGGCCAGGACGTGCCCGGAGCGGTGGACGCGGGCGCGGCAACCGGCCTCGTCGCCGACATCCTCAATACGCTCTGCGGTGCCGGGGTCCAGCTCACGACGGACGCCGCGACGTTGGCCGGGGTCGCCGACCGGTGCAATGTCGACCTCGCGACGACCGACAGCGAGATCGCCGAGGGCTTCCTGCTGGAGCGGCCGTGATCCGCGACACCGACCTCCCCGGGTCCCCGGGCGACCTGGAACGGGTCGCGTACTGGCTCTCCGGCTCCTTTGCTGCGGCAGCGGGAGCCTTCGCCGATGAGGTGTACGACGGCCGCAACCGCACCCTTGCGGCCTGGGAGTCCGACGCGGCCACGTCCTTCCGGGCCGAGCTGCGCACGCTCGGCACGGCGACCGAGGGCGTCCAGGGTGCGGCCACCTCCCTGGGGAGCGTCCTCAGCGGGCTCGCCGTGGTCCTGCGCCGCGCCCAGGAGGACATGGCCTTTGCCCGTGAGGTCGCACGGTCCGGTGGACTCACCGTGGCAGGCACCGTCATCTTCGCCCCGGGGCCCGCACCGGCCACGCCGGCGGCGCTACCGGTGGACGCCACCCCTGCAGAGGCAGCGGCCCACGACCGGGCCGTCGCCGCTGGCCTCGAGCACAGCCGCCGGGTCGAGGCATGGAACGCCGCCGTGCTGCTCGCCGACGCCGCTGACCGCAGCTGGGCCGAGGCCGTGTCGGACGCGCAGGCCACCTGGGCCGACCGGGGCGACGAGATCACCTCCCTGCTCCAGGACCTGTTCTCCGGCGCAGCGCAGGAGTACCTCGAGATCAGGGTGTCGCGGTACTTCAGCGACGGGGCGACCGTGTGGCGCCAGCAGGCAGGGATCTGGCGTGAGATCGCGGACAGCTACCTGCGCGACGGCCGCTTCGTCGGGACCAACCCCGACGACTACTACCGTGCCCTGCAGCGTATCGACGAGATGGACGCCCTGGCCCGCAACTCCGAGCTCAGCGGCACCCGGGTGGCCACCAACGTGGGGCGGGCCTTCCTAGCCCTCGGTGTCCTCGCCACCGGCTACGGCATCTACGACGACATGACCAGCGAAGGGGAGTCCGCTGCGCAGGCCACCACCTCCAACGTCGGAGGGTTCCTGGCCGGACTCGGCGCCGGCGCGGCGTCCGGCGCCGGCATCGGGGCCCTTGCCGGGTCCTTCATCCCGGTCCCCGGCGTGGGGACGGCGGTCGGCGCCGTCGTCGGTACGGTCGTGGGTGCAGGCGTCGGCATCGTGACGTCCGGCGCGATCGACTCGATGTGGGAGAACGGCGTGGACAGCCTCGGTGACGTGGGATCGGCGATCGGCGACGGCTGGGACGAGCTGGAGGAGACGGGCGGCGCGCTCGTGGACCTCGGCGGCGATGCGGTGGACGCCGTGGGCGACGGCCTCAGCGGCGCCTGGGACTCGGTCTTCGGATGAGCGACGCGCAGCCGCGGTCCCGGCGCCCCCTTGCCCTGGTGGCACTGCTGACCCTCAGCGCCCTCACCGGGCTCGGGGTGCTCGCCACGGGCGTCCTCGCCCCCTGGTCCTGGCAGGCCAGGCTCTGCGTGGCCATCGCGGGCATCGGGCTGCTCGGCAACGTCCCGTTCGTCGGGCGCCACTGGTCGAGCTCGGCTCGGTGGGCCGACCGCGTCCGCACCCGGGACGGAGCCACCGTCATCGCCTACGACCGGGTGCCGGCGTACGCCGCTGCCTGGGCGCTCGGCTGGACCACCCTCGTCGCCGTGCTGGGCACCTCGTTCGGGGTGGCGGGTGGGCACACCGGGATGTCGCTGCTGCTCGGCCTGCCGTTCGTGCTGCTCTTCGGACTGCCGCTCGTCGACACGCTGCTCGCCCTGCTGCGCGGGGCGGAGGTCGTCGCCGACGGTGAACGGCTCACCGTGCGGTCGTGGCACACCGAGACCAGCATCGCCTGGGACGACGTCGAGCGGGTGACGCTCGACCTCGGGCCGCGCGGCATGGTCATCGCGGTCGCCGGCTACACCGCCGGGACCACCTGGCGCGGCCGCCGCTTGCAGCACGTGCTGCCGGGCCGCGTCCCGATGGCCCCGGGACGGGTGGACGTCGACTCACGGGCCGTCGAACCGCACTCGCCGTGGCTGCTCATCGTGCTGCAGGACTGGGCTGCCGATGCCGATGCGCGCGGGCAGATCGGCACTCCCGAGGCCGAGCGGCGGCTCCGCCAGGGTCGTGACATGGCCACAGGAAGCTACTGACCCGTTCTTGCGGGTGGTGAGAGGACCCGTCGCCGCGGGCACGGTGGAGGCATGACCACCGCCACGACGCCCACCCGGTCCACCCGGTCCACCGCACGGGAGCGCGGCGAGGGCGCGCGGTCCTGGCTGGCGCTGCTCGTCTTCGCCGTCGCCGTGGGGCTCGCGGCCGGCCTGGGCGGCGCGGCGGCCGGGTCCGCCGGGTCGGAGTACGCCTCGCTCGAGCAACCGCCGTTCGCGCCGCCGTCGTGGCTCTTCGGTCCGGTGTGGACCGTGCTCTACGTCGGCATCGCCGTGGCGGGCTGGCTGTCCTGGCGGGCGGCCGGGGTCGACGCCGCGATCGCGTGGTGGGTCGTGCAGCTGGTCCTCAACGCTGCCTGGACGCCGATCTTCTTCGGCGCGGGCGAGTACGGCTGGGCCCTGGTGGAGATCGGGTTCCTGCTCGCTGCGGTGGTCTCGACGATCGTCGTCGTACGCCGCCGCAGCACGCTCGGGGGGTGGCTGCTGGTGCCGTACCTGGCGTGGGTCGGGTTCGCCAGCGTGCTCAACGCGTCGATCTGGTGGCTGAACCGCTAGGTCGAGCGGGTCAGACGACGCCGAGGGCGAGCATGGCGTCGGCGACCTGGACGAAGCCGGAGATGTTGGCGCCGGCGACGTAGTCGCCCGGGCTGCCGTACTCCTCGGCGGCCGTGGCGCAGCGGTCGTGCACGCCCTTCATGATCTCGTGCAGCCGCTCCTCGGTGTGGGCGAAGGTCCACGAGTCGCGCGAGGCGTTCTGCTGCATCTCCAGCGCGCTGGTGGCCACGCCGCCGGCGTTGGCGGCCTTGCCAGGAGCGAAGAGCACACCGCCGGCCTGGAAGACGTCGACGGCCTCGGGGGTGCACGGCATGTTGGCGCCCTCGGCGACCGCGACGACACCGTTCTCGACCAGGGTGCGCGCCTCCGCGCCGTCGAGCTCGTTCTGCGTGGCGCACGGCAGGGCGACCTCGCACGGCACGTCCCACACCGAGCCGCCCGCCACGAAGGTCGCGGAGCCGCGCTCGTCGGCGTACGCCGAGATGCGGGCCCGGTCGACCTCCTTGACCTGCCGCAGCAGCTCGATGTCGAGGCCGGCCTCGTCGACGACGTACCCCGAGGAGTCCGAGCACGCGACGACCTGGGCGCCGAGGGCGATCGCCTTCTGCGCGGCGTAGATCGCCACGTTGCCCGAGCCCGACACCACGACGCGACGCCCGGAGAGGGACTGGCCGCGGGTCTTCAGCATCTCCTCGGTGAACCAGACCGTGCCGTAGCCGGTCGCCTCGGTGCGCACCTGGGAGCCGCCGTACGCCAGGCCCTTGCCGGTGAGCACGCCGGACTCGTAGCGGTTGGTGATCCGCTTGTACTGCCCGAAGAGGTAGCCGATCTCGCGGCCGCCGACGCCGATGTCACCGGCGGGGACGTCGGTGTACTCCCCGAGGTGGCGGTAGAGCTCGGTCATCAGCGACTGGCAGAAGCGCATGACCTCGGCGTCGCTGCGGCCCTTGGGGTCGAAGTCCGAGCCGCCCTTGCCGCCGCCGATCGGCATGCCGGTCAGGGCGTTCTTGAAGATCTGCTCGAAGCCGAGGAACTTCACGATCCCGAGGTAGACCGACGGGTGGAAGCGCATCCCGCCCTTGTAGGGGCCGAGCGCGGAGTTGAACTCGACGCGGAACGCGCGGTTGATCTGCACCTGGCCGGCGTCGTCGGTCCACGGCACCCGGAAGATCAGCTGCCGCTCGGGCTCGCAGATCCGCTCGATGATCGCGGCGTCGACGTACTCGCGGTGCTTGCGCACGACCGGACCCAGCGTCCCGAGCACCTCGAGCACCGCCTGGTGGAACTCCTGCTCACCGGGGTTGCGCTGCAGGACGGTCTCGTAGTGCTCCGCGAGCAGCGGGTCGAGGTGCGACATGGCCTCACCCTAGGCAGCACGAAGCCCCGGGCACTGCCCGGGGCTTCGCGGTGGGACGGTGTGGAGCTGACGTCAGGCGGCGACGAGCTTGCGGTCGCCGGAGGTCGAGGAGGAGCCGCGGAGCGCGGTCTGCTCGGCGCCGCACCAGCAGGTGAAGGCCACCTCGGTGCCGCCCTCGGTGCGGGTCACGCCCTCGATCATGCTCGGGAAGATGAGCTGGCGACGGTCGCAGGCAGAGCAGTCGTGGGTGAACATGAACATGGGGGACCTCCTCGTGGATCTGATCGGTGACACCTCAAGTGTGACCCGTCGGTAGGAACAGGGGTAGCCTGGGTTTCCAGCCTGTTCCCAAGGAATCTCCTATGCTTTCTGTGCACCAGCTCACATGCTTCCTGGCCGCCTACGAGCACGGGTCGCTCACGCGGGCGGCCGAGCACCTCGGCTACGCACAACCCTCGGTCTCCGAGCAGATCCGCGCGCTGGAGAAGTCCCTCGGCGTGCAGCTCTTCCGCCGGGTCGGCCGAGGGGTCGTGCCGACGACCGTGGGCGACACCCTGCGCCCGTACGCCGAGCAGGTGATCGCCTCCCTCGACCAGGCCCGCGAGGCCGTGCAGAGCGTGAAGTCCTTCGAGACCGGCACCATCCGCTTCGGGATGTTCGGCATCGCCCGGCTGTACGCCGGCGCCGACCTCATCGCCGACGTGCTCGACCGCTACCCGGGCGTCCGGGTGGAGCTCGTGGGGCAGAACTCCGCCGAGGTGATGGAGGAGCTGCGCCGCGGCAGGCTCGAGGCCGCGATGCTCGCCGTCTCCACCGTCGAGAGCGAGGGGATGCAGGTCACCCCCGTCGCCCGCGAGGAGCTCGTCTACATCTCCGCCGACCCCGCGCGGCTCGAGACACCCGTGACCGCGCACCGGCTCTCGTTGGCGACCCTCGTCATGCCGGAGACCACCTTCCGGGCGACCGACCCCACGCGCGTCACGCTGCGCCGGATGCTGCACGAGGCCGGCCGCAACCCCGCCAGCCGGATCGAGGTCGAGGACATCGAGACGGCGGTGGAGCTGGTGGGGCGGGGGTACGCCGACTCGATCATCCCCCTCGGCGCGGCCCAGCAGCTGCTCCCGCGACTGGCCCCCGACGCCGGCTGGGTCTCGCTGCGACCGCGCCAGTTCGACACCTTCGCCGTCGTGCACCGCAAGGGCGCGGTGCTGTCCCCCGCCGCCCGGCTGATGATCGACCTCGCCACGACCCGGATGCAGGCCATCGCGGAGGCGACCGCGTCACGCCGTCCCGCGACGCCCGCGACACCGGACCCCGTCACGCCCTAGCCTCGAGGCACCGCACGCCCCGTCGTACGCCGGGGGGCCACCGGCGTACGAGGAGGAACGCGCATGGGCTGGGACGTCGTCATCGTCGGGGCCGGGCTCTCCGGGCTGGCGGCGGCTCGGGCCATCGCCGCGGAGGGCCGGTCGGTCGTGGTGGTCGAGGCGCGCGACCGGGTCGGCGGGCGCACCGAGGGAGGGACGCTGTCGGACGGTCAGTGGATCGAGCTCGGGGGGCAGTGGATCGGGCCGACCCAGGACCGGATGTACGAGCTGGTCGCCGAGCTCGGGCTCAGCACCGTCCCGACGTACAACGACGGCGACATCGTCTTCGGCCTCGGTCGCCGGACGGGGCGACTGGCCGGTCGCAAGGGCGCGGTGCCGCGGATCAACCCTGTCGCACTGGCCGACCTGGCACAGGGCGTCACCCGCTTCGGCCGGCTGGCCCGGCGTACCGACCTCGACGCGCCGTGGACCACGCCCGGCGCCCACCGCCTGGACGAGCAGACCCTGGCGACCTGGATCCGGCGCAACCTGCGGACCCCTCAGGGCCGGGCCTACTTCGAGCTCTTCACCGAGGCGGTCTTCGCCTGCGAGACCGCCGACCTCTCGCTGCTGCACGCGCTCTTCTACACCCGCTCCGGCACCGACCTGGACACGCTGATGGCCGTGGACCGCGGCGCCCAGCAGGACCGGGTGGAGGGCGGCTCCGTGCTGGTCTCGCAGCGGATGGCCGAGGGGCTCGACGTGCGGCTGGGCCAGCCGGTGGGGGCGATCTCCCAGGACGGCTCGGGCGTCTCGGTGGTCACTCGCAACGGCACGCGGTTCGACGGCGCGCGCGTGGTCGTGACGCTCCCGCCGACCCTGGCCGGGCGGCTGCGCTACTCCCCCGCCCTGCCGGCCCAGCGCGACCAGCTGACCCAGAAGCTGCCCCAGGGCTCGGTGATCAAGGCGCACGTGGTCTACGAGTCGCCGTTCTGGCGTGACGAGGGCCTCAACGGCCAGGTCGGCTCGGACACCGGCCCGTTCAAGGTCGTCTTCGACAACTCGCCACCTGGCTACGACCGCGGCATCCTCAGCGGCTTCCTCGAGGGCGCCGCCGCCCGCTCCTGGTCGGGTCGGTCTCCCGCCGAGCGGCAGGCGGCCATCGTGGAGTGCCTGGTTCGCTACTTCGGGCCCCGGGCCGCCTCGCCGGTGGAGTACGTCGAGCGCGACTGGACCGCGGAGGAGTTCACCCGCGGCTGCTACGGCGCGCACTTCGCCCCGGGCGTGTGGACCGGCTTCGGCCCGGCGCTGCGCGAGCCGGTCGGGCGGGTCCACTGGGCCGGCACCGAGTGCTCGCCGGTGTGGAACGGCTACATGGAGGGTGCGGTGCTCTCCGGGGAGGCGACCGCCCGGGAGGTGCTGGGGGTGCTGTGAGCGGGTCCGGCCGGGGAGCCGACGACCCCCCGCCCGGACGCACCCCTACCCTGTCCGCATGATCGACCAGGTCTCCGTCGTCACCACGTTCCTCGACGCCCTCGCCGCCGGCGACGCCCGCACCGCGGTCGACCTGCTGGACCCCGAGGTCGAGTGGCGCAACACCGGGCTGCCGACGCTGCGCGGTCGCCGCGCGACCGGTGCGCTCTTGGGGATGGAGAAGCGCGGGATCGGCTTCGGCTACGAGATGCACACCGTCGCGGTCGCCGCCGACGGCGACTCGGTGCTCACCGACCGCACCGACTGGATCACCCTCGGCCGCCTGCGCTCGGAGTTCTGGGTGCGCGGCACCTTCACCCTGCGCGACGGCAAGATCGTCGTCTGGGACGACGCGTTCTCCATGGGCGGCTTCGCCGCGGACACCCTGCGGGGGTTGGCCCGGGCGGTGCTGCCGCGGTAACCGCCCCGGCACCGGCACCTGGGTCCCGCGAGGCCCTGGGGCGCCCGCGCGGCCCTGGAGCCCGCGCGCCGGGAGCCCGCGCGCCGGGAGCCGGGGTCGAGGTGTGCCTCGTGGCCGGAGTCGAGACCGGAGTCGAGGCCCCAGGACGCGGTCCTGCGCGTCACCAGGCCTCGACCCGCACCTCGACCCGCACCTCGACCCTGGGGTCACCGGGCTCGTGGCTCGGCGCTGGCGCGCCTCGCACCTCGACCAGCGAAGGTCTCAGCAGCGCTTGCCGTCCTCGGGCACGGTGCCCTCGAGCAGGTAGGCCTCGATGGTGGAGTCGATGCACTCGTTGCCGGAGTTGTACGCCGTGTGGCCGTCGCCGTCGCGGGTCAGCAGCACCCCGGAGGCGAGCTGGTCGGCCAGCGCCTCGGCCCACTCGTAGGGGGTGGCCGGGTCGCGGGTGGTGCCGACGACCAGGATCGGCGCGGCTCCCTCGGCGCGGATCTGCGGCGCCTCCTCGGCCGGCTCCAGGTCGAAGCCGAGGCACCCGACCAGCGACCACGCGAAGACCTCGCCCAGCGTCGGGGAGACCTCCTCGACCTCGGGGATCTGCGCGGGGATCTCGGCGGGGTCGGTGGAGCCCGGGTCGTCGAGGCAGTTGATGGCGTAGATCGCCTCGGTGGAGTTGTCGGCGTACGTGCCGTCGGGGTTGCGCGAGGCGTAGAGGTCCGCGAGGCGCATGAGGGAGGCGCCGTCGCCGCGGAAGGCCGTCTCGAGCGCCTCGTCGAGCAGGAACCAGAAGTCGCTGACGTAGAGCGGGGTGATGATCCCGTAGAAGGCGTTGCCGACGGTGAGGTCGCGGTCGCCCGCAGGCAACGGCTGGGCGTCGACCTCGTCGAGGAAGTCGGAGATCCGCTGCAGCCCGGCGTCCACCGAGTCGCCCAGGAAGCAGTCACCGGCGTCGACGCAGGCTCCGACGTACGCCTCCAGCGCCCGCTGGAAGCCGGCGGCCTGGCCGAGCGTCAGGTCGCGCGAGGACAGCGAGACGTCGACGGCGCCGTCGAGGACGAGGCGCCCGACCCGGTCAGGGAAGAGCTCGGCGTAGGTGGCGCCGAGCTTGGTGCCGTAGGAGGCGCCGAGGTAGTCGAGCTCGGACTCGCCCAGCGCCGCGCGCAGGACGTCCATGTCGCGGGCGGTCTCGACGGTGGTGACGTGGCCGACGATGTCCGGGGAGTTCTGCTCGCACGCCTCGAAGAAGTCCTCGAGCCCCTCGACCACCGCGTCGACCTCCGCCTCGGTGTCCGGGGCGGGGTCGGCGGCCAGGAACTCGTCCATCTCGGCGTCGGAGAGGCAGTCGACCGGGGCCGAGGCGCCGGTGCCGCGCGGGTCGAAGCCGACGATGTCGTAGGCCTGGAAGAGCGCGGGCCGGAGGACCTGGCCGGCCGAGGCGGCGTACGAGGTGCCGGGAGCACCGGGGCCGCCCGGGTTGACCACGAGCGAGCCGATCCGCTGGTCGGGCCGGGTGGCCGGCACCTTGAGCAGCGCCACGCGCAGGGTGTCGCCCTCAGGCTCGGCGTAGTCGACGGGCACGGTCAGCACCGCGCACTCGAGGTCGTCGTCCTGCTCGCAGGGGGCCCAGTCGAGCTGCTGGGAGTAGTACTCCTCGAGCGCGGGGTCAGGGGCGTCGGTCGCCCCCGGGGCCGGGGTCGTCGTGGGAGCCGGGCCGTCGCGGTCGGGAGTCGCGTCGTCCTCACCCGTGAAGACCAGCGCCAGGGCCACCCCGAGTCCGGTCAGCACCAGCGCGAGCGCGGTCACCCCAGCGATCACGCGCACCATCGTCTGCGACATCTGGCTACCTGCTCCCCTCGGGTACCTTCAGCGCCACCATCATGGACTCCAGCGCCAAGGCGACCGGGACGTTGAACTCCAGCATCTGCTCGCGGGCCTCGAAGACCCACGCGATCCGCCGCAGGTTGAGCTCGGGCGTGGAGGTGCGCACGACCTCCTGCACGTCCGGGCGGATCTCCTCGTTGACCAGCTCGCCGGGCGCACCGGTGCCGAGCGCGATCGCGTCGCGGTAGACCGAGACCAGGTCCATCAGGCTGCGGTCGACCACGTCGAGGACCCGTCGCCGCGCGCGCCGCTTCTGGTCCTCGGTCATCTCGCGCAGCGCCGAGGCGTACTCCCGCGGCCGGCGACCCTTGTCCTCGTACCCGAACGCCCGGTCGAGGTCGGCCTTCTCCCGCGCGTCGAGATCGGTCGTGATCGCCTCGGCCTCCTCCTTCGCCACGTCGGCGAGGTTGGTGGCCGCCTGCATGCAGGCCCCGAGCGTGGTCAGCCGCGCTGGCAGCGAGACGACCTCGCGGCGACGGTTGCGCGTGGCCTCGTCGAGGGCGAGCGCCTTGGCCCGGCCGATGTGCCCCTGGCTCGCGCGGGCGGCGTACGACGCCAGCGCCTCCCCCACGCCGTGCCGCCGCACGAGGAACTCCGCGACGTCGGGCGCGGTGGGCGTGGACAGCGAGACCAGCCGGCAGCGGCTGCGGATCGTGGGCAGGACGTCCTCGGTGGTCGGCGCGCACAGCAGCCAGATGGTGCGTGGCGCCGGCTCCTCCACGGCCTTGAGCACGGCGTTGCCGGAGGTGTCGTTGAAGCGGTCGGCGTCCTCGACCACGATCACCTGCCAGCGGTGCGAGACCGGGCTCATCGCGGCCTTGCGCACCATCTCGCGGGCGTCCTTGGCGCGGAACTGGACCGACTCGGTCTGCACCCGGGTCACGTCGGGGTTGGAGCCGGCCAGCGCGGTGGTGCAGGCGTGGCAGGCACCGCAGCCGGCCTCGGGGCCGGGCCCGCGCTCGCACTGCAGCGCGGCGGCGAAGGCGATGGCGGCGTTGGAGCGGCCCGAGCCCGGCGGCCCCGTGATGAGCAAGGCGTGGGTCATCCCGTTGCCCGCGGCCGCCGCGCGCAGGGTCTCGATGACGGGCCGCTGACCGACCAGGTCGTCCCAGACACTCATCGGGTCACCCCGGGCAGCAGCTCCTCCACCCGCTCGCGGATGGCGGCGGCGATCTCCTCGACGGCAGCCCGGGCGTCGAGGACGAGGTAGTGCTCCGGGTCCTCGGCGGCCATGTCGAGGAACGCCTGCCGCACCCGCTGGTGGAACTCCAGCGACTCGCCCTCGATCCGGTCGCGCCCCTCGAACCGGCCCAGCCCCGCGGCCGGCTCGAGGTCGAGGACCACGGTCAGGTGCGGGCGGAGGTCGCCGGTCGCCCAGCGCGCGACGTGCGCCACGTCGGCGACCGGCAGCGTGCGACCCGCGCCCTGGTAGGCGAGCGTGCTGTCGACGTACCGGTCGGTGACGACGACCGCGCCCCGCTCCAGCGCCGGCAGGACGACGGTGTCGACGTGCTCGGCCTTGTCGGCGGCGTAGAGCAGCACCTCGGTGCGGTCCGACAGCGCTCCGGTCTCGGGGCTCAGCACGATCCGCCGCAGCTCGGCACCGACCGGGGTGTCGCCGGGCTCGAAGGTCAGCAGCACCTCGCGGCCCTGCTGCTCGAGGTGGTCGCGCAGCAGGCGCGACTGGGTCGACTTGCCGGACCCCTCGCCCCCCTCGAAGCAGACGAAGAGCCCGCGGGCGGTCCAGCGGCCGGGCCAGGTCGCCTGCGCGGCCGGGTGCTGGGTCATGGGGCGAACCTACGGGGCGGCGGGGACAGGGGCGGGGCAGGGTCCTCGGTGGTCGAGCAGGCGAGCCCCCGGCGAGCCGTCGTCGAGACCGCGTACGCCGCACGGCGACCGTGCCCACGGCGACCGGCTGTGGGCAGAGTCCACAGGCACCTCACGCGGTCTCGACGACGGCTCGCTGGCGCTCGCCTGCTCGACCCACGGTGGCGCCTACGACTTCTTGGCCGCGGCCTTCTTCGCGGTCTTCTTCGCAGCCGTCTTCTTGGCCGTCGTCTTCTTGGCAGCAGCCTTCTTCGCCGGGGCCTTCTTGGCGCCCTTCTTGGCCGCCTTCTTCGCCGGGCCGCGGGCGCGGCGCTCGGCGAGCAGCTCGGCGGCGCGCTCGAGGGTGAGGTCCTCGACGGTGTCGTCCTTGCGCAGCGTGGCGTTGTACTCGCCGTCGGTGACGTACTCCCCGAAGCGGCCCGACTTCACCACGACCGGCTGCCCGGAGACCGGGTCGTTGCCGAGCTCCTTCAGCGGCGGCGCGGCGGCGGCGCGGCCGCGCTGCTTGGGCTGGGCGTAGATCCGCAGCGCCTCGTCGAGGGTGATGGTGAGCAGCTGGTCCTCGGAGGTGAGCGAGCGGGAGTCGGTGCCCTTCTTGAGGTACGGCCCGTAGCGTCCGTTCTGGGCGGAGATCTCCTCGCCGGACTCCGGGTCCTCGCCGACGACGCGCGGCAGCGAGAGCAGCTTGACGGCGTCCTCGAGGGAGACGGTGTCCAGCGACATCGACTTGAAGAGCGAGCCGGTGCGCGGCTTGGCGCTCTTGGGGGCGTCCTCGGGAAGCAGCTCGGTGACGTAGGGCCCGTAACGGCCGTTCTTGGCGACCACGCGCAGACCGGTCTCCGGGTGCGCGCCGAGGTCGATCTCCTCGCCGGCGGGGTTGGCCAGCAGCTCCTTGGCCTTCTCCAGCGTCAGCTCGTCGGGCGGCAGGTCGTCGGGCACGTTGGCGCGTACGCCGGCACCCGCGCCGTCCCCGTCACCGTCGGCACCCCCGACGACCTCGAGGTAGGGGCCGTAGCGACCGACGCGCAGGTTGATGCCCGAGCCGGGCCCACCCACGGGGAAGGTCGCCAGCTCGCGGGCGTCGATGTCGCCGAGCTCGTCGACGAGCTTCTTCAGCCCCTCGACCTCGCCGGTGCCGAAGTAGAACTCCGCGAGCTCGGTCGCGCGGTCCTTGCGGCCGCCGGCGATCTCGTCGAGGACGTCCTCCATCCGTGCGGTGAACGCGTAGTCGATCTGGCGCGGGAAGTGCTCCTCCAGCAGCCGGATCACCGAGAACGCCAGCCACGCCGGCACCAGCGCGGTGCCCTTCTTGTAGACGTAGCCGCGGTTGAGGATCGTCCCGATGATCGAGGCGTACGTCGAGGGGCGGCCGATCTCGCGCTCCTCGAGCTCCTTGATCAGCGTCGCCTCGGTGTAGCGCGAGGGCGGCTTGGTCTCGTGGCCGGTCGCCTGGATCGAGGCCGCGACGACGCTGTCGCCCTCGGCGAGCTGCGGGAGCCGGGTCTCCTGGTCGTCGGTCTGCTTGCCCTCGTCGGTGCCCTCGACGTACGCCTTGAGGAACCCGTGGAAGGTGATGACCCGACCGGTCGCGGAGAACACGACGTCCTCGCCGGTGGCCGCGGCGCCGCCGAGCCGGATCGTGACCGACTGGCCGACGGCGTCCTTCATCTGCGAGGCGACGGTGCGCATCCAGATCAGCTCGTAGAGGCGGAACTGCTCGCCGGTGAGCCCGGTCTGCGCGGGCGTGCGGAACGACTCGCCGGCGGGGCGGATCGCCTCGTGCGCCTCCTGGGCGTTCTTGACCTTGCTGGTGTAGGTGCGCGGGGCGTCGGGGAGGTACTCCGCGCCGTACAGCTCGCGCACCTGCGACCTCGCGGCGTTGACGGCCGTGCCCGACAGCGTGGTGCTGTCGGTGCGCATGTAGGTGATGTAGCCGTTCTCGTAGAGCCGCTGCGCCACCGACATCGTCACGCTGGCGCTCATGCCGAGCTTGCGGCTGGCCTCCTGCTGCAGCGTGGTGGTGCGGAACGGGGGGTACGGCGAGCGGCGGTAGGGCTTGGCCTCGACCGAGCGCACGTCGTACGTCGCGTCCTCGAGCGCGGAGACCAGGGCCTCGGCGCGCGGGCGGTCGAGGTGGACGACCTTGCCCTCCGCCGAGGACTTGAGCACGCCGTCCTGGCCGAAGTCCGAGCCGCGCGCGACCCGCTTGTCGTCGACCGAGTGCAGCTTGGCCGGGAACATCCGCACCTCCGGGGGGACACCCCCCGGACTCCCCCCGGTGCGCATCGAGTCGAAGGTGCCCTCGAGGTCCCAGTAGGAGGCCATCTTGAAGGCCATCCGCTCGCGCTCGCGGTCGACGACCAGGCGCGTGGCGACCGACTGCACACGGCCCGCGGACAGGCCGGACATGACCTTCTTCCACAGCACCGGGCTGACCTCGTAGCCGTAGAGCCGGTCGAGGATGCGGCGGGTCTCCTGGGCCTCGACGAGGTCCATCGCGAGCTCGCGCGGGTTCTCGGCGGCCTCGAGGATCGCGGCCTTGGTGATCTCGTGGAAGACCATCCGCTTGACCGGGATGCCCTTGGGCTTCAGCTCGTCGAGCAGGTGCCAGGCGATCGCCTCGCCCTCGCGGTCCTCATCGGTGGCGAGGAAGAGCTCGTCGGCGTCCTTGAGCAGGCTCTTGAGCTTGGAGATGTGGCTCTTCTTGTCGCGCGGCACCACGTAGTAGGGCTCGAAGCCGTTGTCGACGTCGACGGCCAGCCGGCCCCAGGGCTTGTCCTTGATCTTCGCCGGGGTGTCGGCGGCGGAGTTGGGCAGGTCGCGGATGTGACCGATCGAGGACTCGACGACGTACCCCTGGCCGAGGTACCCGCCGATGGTGCGGGCCTTCGCCGGGGACTCGACGATGACGAGCTTGTGTGCCACGGGGCTGGGTGTTCCTTCGATCGGGGGCGCTGCGCGGGGCTGGAGACGTCCGGACGGGGGTGCACCCGGGTCCGGGGCCGGCCCGCGCAGGGGGTCGGCGCCGATCACGGTAGCGCGTGGGGGCGACGGGGCTCGCGTCGTACGTCGGGGGCGGGCGGCTCGCCGGACCTGCCACGAGGTCGGAGCGGGGCCTGTGGAGAGACGTCCTCGCACGTCGGTGCCGACTTCTACCCTCGACGGTAGAACCCGCCGTACGCTGGAGGAGTGCCCACGTTGAACCTCAAGGACCCCGAGGTCTACCGACTCGCGCGCGAGCTGGCGCAGCGGCGGGGCACGTCGATGACCGCAGCCGTGCGGGCAGCCCTGGCCGAAGCGGTGGAGCGCGAGCCGGTTCCTCGGCGCAGGGCCAGCGTCGAGGAGATCCTGGAGCTGGCCCGCGCGATCCGCGAGTCGAGCGACGAGCCCTTCCTCACCGATGACGACCTGTACGACGAGTGGGGACTGCCGCGGTGATCGTCGACACCTCCGCCGTGATGGCGATCCTCCTCGGCGAGCCCACGGCGGCCGAGCTGGCCCACGCGATCCTGACGTGTGAGGGCCGAGCCCGGATGTCGGCGCCCACCCGGGTCGAGACGGCCGTCGTGGCCCATCGCAGACTGGCACTCGGGGCGGAGCCGCTGATTGCTGAGCTGGACATCGAGACCGTGCCCTTCACCCAGGAGCACAGCGAGGTGGCTGCGGAGGCGTACCGACGCTTCGGCAAGGGGTCGGGCTCTCCTCCGCGCCTCAACCTCGGCGACACCTACTCCTATGCGCTGGCGAGGGTGACGGGCGCACCGCTGCTGTACGTCGGAGACGACTTCACCCACACCGACGTCGTGCCGGCACTGCCTGCCTGATCAGCCCTCGATCGATCAGCCCTCGACGAGGAACCCCTCGCGCACCAGCTCGGCGACCACCGGCAGGTAGTCCTCCCGGGTGGCGGCGGGGTCGAGGTCGAGGATCTGCGCCAGGGCGTCCAGGATCTGCCCGACCGTCAGCTCCCCGTCGCACGCCCCGGCCAGCCCGGCCACCACGGTGTCGGCCGTGCGGGCGCGGCGCAGGCCCGTCTGCTGGCGCAGGACGATGGTCTCGGGGTCCTCGGCCCCGACCGGGCCGACGGTCTCCTGGCGCACGTCGGGGCGCAGCACCAGCCGTGCCGACGGGCCGGCGTCGACGTGGACCGCCCGGCCCCACGCGGCCACGGCGGGGGCGATCGGCTGCTCCACGTCGTAGGGCCACGACAGCAGCTCGCGGGCGGGGGCGCCCGCCTCGGAGCCGGTACGCCGGTGCAGGTGGATCCACCCGAAGCCGACCGCCTCGATCGCCTGCTCGTCGAACCACGCCAGCCAGGTGTCGTAGCGCTGGTGGTACTCCTCCATCCCGACCGCGCCCGTCGAGGGGTGGTGGCCGGCGTCCTTGAGCCACAGCTCGACGTACGCCGCCGGGTCGAGCACCTCGCGCTGCACCACGAGCGCGTCCACGTCGTCCGAGAGCCAGCCCGCGAGCCGCTCGTCCCACGGCGTGTCGCGGGCGATGACCCAGTTGGCCAGGACCTGGCACCAGCCGCCGGGGGTGAGGTGCCCGGGCGCGGCTCGGACGATGTCCTCGACGACCCGGTCGCCGGGGAGCCCGGAGTCGCGGTAGACCAGCCGCTCGCCCGTGGCCGGGGAGATCACGAACGGCGGGTTGGTGGCGATCAGGTCGAAGCGCTCCCCGCGCACCGGCTCGAAGAACGAGCCGTCCCGCACGTCGATGCGCCCCTCGACGTCGTTGAGCGCGGCGTTGAAGCGCGTCAGCCGCAGGGCCCTGGCGTTGACGTCGGTGGCGACGACGGTCTGCGCGTGCTGGGCGAGGTGCAGGGCCTGCACGCCGCAGCCGGTGCCGAGGTCGAGCGCGCGGCCGACCGGCTCGCGGATCGTCAGCTGCGCCAGCGAGGTCGAGGCAGGGCTGATGCCGAGCACGTGGTCGGGGCCGACCCGCTGCGGGGCGCCGTCCAGGCCCGGCGTCAGGTCGGAGACGACCCACAGGTGCTGGTCGTCGGCGGCGTACGGGCGCACGTCGAGGCGGGCCGCGACCTCCCCGACGCTCTGCTCGAGCAGGCCCTCCGCGGCCAGCCGGTCGACCAGGCCCGGCAGCGCGGACTCGGCGGCGGAGGCCGCGACCGGCACCTGCAGCAGGAAGAGCCGCACCAGCGTGGACAGCGGGCTGCCGTCGCGGGTGCGACGCAGCCCGGGCACCGTCTCGTTGCGGGCCAGTGCGTCGTGAGCCAGCGGCCCGAGCAGCTCGGCGACGGCGTCGTAGGTGAAGTCGGCGGCGACGAGGGCGCCCCGCAGCTGGTGGGGGAGGTCGTGGGGCAGGCTCACGGGCTCGAGCCTAGGAGCAGCAGGTCAGGTGCCCTCGGGGGTCTCGGCGCCACGGGTGAAACCTGGGAGCATCCCGCGCATGTCCCTCCCCTCCCCCGCGGGCGACCGCACCGCCGTCGTCACCGGCGCCTCCTCGGGCATCGGTGCCGAGATCGCCCGCGAGCTGGCCCGCCGCGGCCACCACGTCACCCTCGTGGCCCGCTCGGTCGACAAGCTCGAGGCGCTCGCCGCGGAGCTGGAGGGCCACGCGGGTGCCTCGGTGCTCCCCTGCGACCTCGGCTCCCGCGCGGACCGGGCCGCCCTGGCCGACGCGCTGCTGGCCGCCGACCGCACCGTGGAGGTGCTGGTCAACAACGCCGGGTTCTCCACCCTCGGACCCGTGCACGACAGCGACCCCGACGCCGAGATGCACATGGTGGAGGTCGACGTCGTGGCAGTCGTCGACCTGTGCGCGCGGCTGCTGCCCGGCATGGTCTCGCGGGGTCGGGGCGCCGTCCTCAACGTCGCCTCGACCGCGGCGTTCCAGCCCCTGCCCGGCCAGGCGGGGTACGGCGCCGGCAAGGCGTTCGTGCTGTCCTACACGCAGTCCCTGGCCGGCGAGCTGCGCGGCACGGGGGTCACCGCCACGACGCTGTGCCCGGGGCCGGTCCACACCGGCTTCGGCGAGCGCGCGGGCTTCAGCAAGGAGGACGCCGAGGCCGCGCTGCCCGCGGTCATGTGGGTCTCCGCCGAGCAGGTCGCCCGGGACGCCGTGGCGGGGCTGGCCAAGGGCCGGCTCGTGGTCATCCCGGGCCGGGCCAACCGGGTCGCGGCGGCCGTCTCGCAGGTCACGCCGCGGACGCTGCTGCTGCCGGTGCTCGTCAAGAGCCACCCGGGCCTGAAGTGAGCCTGAGGTGAGAATCCGCCCGACCCCACCCGTCGCCGACCTGGCGCTGCCCTGGGACGCACCGGTCGACGACGCCGTGGCCGCGGTGGCCGCCGCCCGCGCCGAGCACGGCGACACCTTCGCCGCCGTCTCCGGCGGCGACACCTACCTCTTCTGCTTCTCCCCCACCGGCGTGGACTCCTTCTACGCCCTGCCCGAGGACGTCGCCAACAAGGGCGTCGCCGACTACCTCATGCTGCGGCGCAAGCTGCCCGACGAGGTCTTCGACGGCCGCCGCACCCTGCCCGGCGACCTCTTCCGCAAGGACGACGTCGCGACCTACCTCGCCGCCCTCGACCTCGCCCTCGACGCCGAGGTCGCGGCCCTGGGCGAGGCCGGCTCCGTCGACCTCTTCGCCCTCACCCGCCGGCTCGGGCACCGGATGGGGCTCGCCTCCTGGGGCGGGCCCGGCTCCGCCGTCGGCCCCACCTTCGACGCCCTGGGCGCCGACCTCGAGCTGCTCGACGGCGCCGCCTCCTTCGTCCACCCCGACACGATGCGCGCCGTCGCCGAGAGCGGGTACGCCGAGGAGCGGGCCGCCCTGGAGCGCGTGCTGGACCGGCTCGGCCCGGCCGTCGACGCGGCCGCGGCGGACCCCGGGGCCCACGGGCTGCTCGGCCGGATCGCCACCGCGTGGGCCGACGAGCCGCCCGGGGCCGCCCGCCGGGGTGCCGCCCTCGACGTCGTGCTCGTGCACGTCGCCTCCATGTCCAACCTCAACGCCGCCCTCGGGTGGGTGCTGGTCGACGTGCTCGCGCACCCGGAGGCGCTGGACCGGGTCCGGTCCGCGGAGGAGGGGTACGCCGCCCGGTGCGCCCTGGAGTCGACCCGGCTCGCGCAGCGGTCGATCATGTCCCGCCACGTGCTCCAGCCGCTCACCCTCGACACCGGCGCGGCGTCGTACGAGGTGGGGAGGGGGGTGACGATCGCGACCCTGCTGCCGCTCACCAACCTCGACCCCGCTCTCGGCCACGACACCTGGGACCCCGACCGGTGGGACCGGCACCGGTTCACCGACACCGCGGGGCTCGGGAGCCCGCGGCTGGTGACGGCCTTCGGGCACGGCCGGCACACCTGCCCCGCCCAGCCGTTCTCGCTCGCGACGATGAGCGCCGCGGCCACCCGCCTGCTGACGTCGTACGACGTGGAGCCGGGCTGGTCCGCGCGACCGCGGCCGGTCCCCGCGCAGATCGGCGGGGTGGCGCGCGCGGACGGGCCGTGCGAGGTGCGCTACCGGGCGCGGCCGTCGAGCGCGGCGACCAGCCGGGCCGGCGCGGTCAGCCGGTAGGAGGCGTCGAGCAGCTCGCCGACCTCGGCCCAGTCCACGGCCGCGGGGTCGGGGCCGAGGTCGACCCCGAGCCAGCCGGAGGGCCCGAGGTAGGCCGGCACCCAGACCCGCGGGTCCTCGAGCAGCCCCGGCCGGTCGGCCTCGTCGGGCAGCACCAGGAGGGCGTGGTCGTGGGCGACCCACTCGCCGTCCACCCGCTGCGAGCCGCCGTAGTAGGCGAAGACCTTGGTGGTGAAGAACGCGGGACGACCGTGCGAGACCTTCCGCGCGGCACCGGGCAGGTCGAGCGCGAGCCCGCCCAGCCGGGCGAGCACCGGGTCGTCGTCGTCGAACATCTGCGGGTGGGCCACGGCCCTCACCCCCTCGGGCGGGTTGTGCGGGTCCCCCGGCGGGCATCCGTTCCCTAACGCTCGCCCATCCCGGGCGGGCACTGCAAGGGAGGAAACCCCATGATCGTCCTCGGACTGGTCCTGCTGATCATCGGCCTCGTGGCCTCGATCCCGATCCTGACCACCATCGGCGCGATCCTGCTCGTCGTCGGCCTGGTGCTGAACCTCGTGCCGATCGGCGGCAGCACCCGCAGGGTCTTCTAGGACCCACCACGCCTCGGCCGGTCCACGACCGGCCCACTGCCCCGGGACCCGGATGGGGTCGGGTCCAGGGCAGGATGAGCCGCATGCGAGCGGTCGTCCAGCGCACCCTGTCCGCCAGCGTCACCGTCGACGGCACGGTCGTCGGCCGCACCGAGGGTCCCGGACTCCTCGTCTACCTCGGTGTCACCCACGACGACGGCCCCGCCGACGTCACCTGGACCGCCCGCAAGATCTGGGAGCTGCGGCTGCTGCGCGACGAGCGCTCCGCCTCCGACGTCGGGGCGCCGGTCCTGCTCGTCAGCCAGTTCACGCTCTACGGCGACGCCCGCAAGGGCCGCCGCCCCACCTGGCAGGCCGCCGCCCCCGGCCCGGTCTCCGAGACGTTGTACGACGCCGTCGCCGCCGAGCTCGAGCGGCTCGGTGCCCGCGTGGAGCGCGGCGTCTTCGGCGCGGACATGCAGGTCGCCTCGGTCAACGACGGACCGATCACGATGGTCCTCGACTCGCCCCGCTGAGAGCGGACGTCATACGGGCGGGACGTCCGCTGGCACAGAGCGCATGACGTCCCCGCCCCCTCGGGACGTCATACGGACGGGAGGTCCCCTTCCGCACGACGTATGACGTCCCGCCAGGCTCAGCCCAGCGAGCGGAAGGGCATCGGCACCCGCACGCCCCGCTCCCGGGCGACCTCGTCGGCCCGGTCGTAGCCTGCGTCCACGTGCCGCACGACGCCCATGCCCGGGTCGTTGGTGAGCACCCGCTCGATCTTCTCCGCCGCCAGCGCCGTGCCGTCGGCGACGACCACCTGGCCGGCGTGGATCGAGCGGCCGATCCCGACACCGCCACCGTGGTGGATCGACACCCAGGTCGCGCCGGAGGCGGTGTTGACCAGCGCGTTGAGCAGCGCCCAGTCCGCGATCGCGTCGGAGCCGTCGAGCATCGCCTCGGTCTCGCGGTACGGCGAGGCGACCGACCCGCAGTCGAGGTGGTCGCGCCCGATCACGACCGGGGCCTTGAGCTCTCCGGAGGCGACCATCTCGTTGAACCTCGCCCCGGCGCGGGCGCGCTCGCCGTACCCCAGCCAGCAGATGCGCGCCGGGAGCCCCTGGAAGTGCACGCGCTCGCCGGCCATGGTGATCCAGCGGCGCAGCCGCTCGTCCTCGGGGAAAAGCTCGAGGACCGCCCGGTCGGTCGCCGCGATGTCGGCCGGGTCGCCGGAGAGCGCGGCCCACCGGAAGGGGCCGCGGCCCTCGCAGAACTGCGGACGGATGTAGGCCGGCACGAAGCCCGGGAAGTCGAAGGCGCGGTCGTAGCCGCCCTTGCGCGCCTCGTCGCGGATCGAGTTGCCGTAGTCGAAGACCTCGGCGCCGCGGTCCTGGAAGTCGACCATCGCCCGCACGTGCGCGGCCATCGACTCCCGGGCCCGCTTGGTGAAGCCGACCGGGTCCTCGGTGCGCTCGCGCTCCCAGTCCTCGAAGCGCGTGCCGAACGGCAGGTAGGCCAACGGGTCGTGGGCGGAGGTCTGGTCGGTGACCACGTCGATCGGCGCGTCCATCTCCAGCAGCCGCGGGAGCAGCTCGGCGGCGTTGCCCAGCACGCCGATGGAGAGCGCCCGCCGCTCGTCGCGGGCGGCGACGGCCATCTCCACGGCCTCCTCGAGCGAGGAGGCACGCACGTCGAGGTAGCGGTGGTCGATCCGGCGCTGGATGCGCGCGTCGTCGCACTCGATGCAGATCGCGACACCGTCGTTCATCGTCACCGCCAGCGGCTGCGCACCGCCCATGCCGCCCAGGCCCGCGGTGACCGTGATCGTGCCGGCCAGCGTCCCCCCGAACCGGAGGTCCGCCACCGCGGCGAACGTCTCGTAGGTGCCCTGGAGGATCCCCTGGGTGCCGATGTAGATCCACGACCCGGCGGTCATCTGGCCGTACATCGTCAGGCCGAGGTCCTCGAGCCGGCGGAACTCCTCCCAGTTCGCCCAGTCGCCGACCAGGTTGGAGTTGGCGATGAGCACCCGCGGCGCCCACGCGTGGGTGCGCATGACGGCGACGGGCTTGCCCGACTGCACGAGGAGCGTCTCGTCGTCGGCGAGGTCGGTGAGCGAGGCGACGATCGCGTCGTACGCCGCCCACGACCGCGCCGCACGGCCGGTGCCGCCGTAGACGACCAGGTGGTCGGGGTCCTCGGCCACCTCGGGGTCGAGGTTGTTCATCAGCATCCGCAGCGGGGCCTCGGTCTGCCAGGACCGGGCGGTGAGGCCGGTGCCGGTGGCGGCGTGGATGGGCAGGCGCGCGTTGGTGTCGCTCACTGGAGCTCTCCGATCACTGAGGTGGCGGCGCCCAGGACGGCGCCGGAGGAGACGAGGTCGACGCAGGTCTCGATCTCGGGGGACAGGTGGCGGTCGGGGCCGGGGCCCTCGACGCCGTGGTCGCGCAGGAGGGCGACGACGGCGGCGGTGGCGGGCGCGGGCTCCACCCCGAGGGCCGCAACCCGGAGGTCCAGCGCCCGGGCCGCGGTCATGACCTCGATCGCGACGACGCGCGCGAGGCCGTCGACGGAGCGGCGCAGCTTGCGGGCCGCCCCCCACCCCATCGAGACGTGGTCCTCCTGCATGGCCGAGGAGGGGATGGAGTCGACGCTGGCCGGGGCCGCCAGCCGCTTCAGGTCGGAGACGACGGCGGCCTGGGTGTACTGCGCGATCATCAGCCCGCTGTCCACGCCCGGGTCGTCGGCGAGGAACGGCGGCAGTCCCTGGTTGCGGGCCTTGTCGAGGAACCGGTCGGTGCGCCGCTCGCTCATCGAGGCCACGTCGGCGACCGGGATCGCGAGGAAGTCCAGCACGTAGGCGACCGGGGCGCCGTGGAAGTTGCCGTTGCTCTCGACCCGGCCGGTGCCGTCGGGATCAGTGACCACCACCGGGTTGTCGACCGCGGAGGCGAGCTCCCACGAGGCCACCTGGGCCGCGTGGTCGAGGGTGTCGCGGGCGGCCCCGTGGACCTGCGGGGCGCAGCGCAGGGAGTAGGCGTCCTGGACCCGGTGGCACTCTTCTGGACTTCCGGGGAGGCCCCGGTGGCTGGCGACCACGCCGGAGTCGGCGAGCAGCCGCACCAGGTTGGCGGCCGAGGCGGCCTGACCGGGGTGCGGGCGGATCGCCTGGAGCTCCGGTGCGAAGACCCGGTCGGTGCCGAGGAGCCCCTCGACCGACATCGCGGCCGCGACGTCGGCCGTGCGCAGCAGGACGCCGAGGTCGTGCAGGGCGAGCAGCAGCATCCCGAGCATCCCGTCGGTGCCGTTGATGAGGGCCAGGCCCTCCTTCGCGGCCAGCTCGACCGGGGCCAGCCCGGCCGCGGCCAGCGCCTGGGCGGCGGGCACCATCGTGCCGGTGGCGTCGCGCACCTCGCCCTCGCCGATCAGGGCGAGCGCGCAGTGCGAGAGCGGCGCGAGGTCGCCGGAGCAGCCGAGCGAGCCGTGCTCGCGCACGACCGGCGTGATGCCGTGGTCGAGCAGGTCGGCCAGCAGCTGCGCGGTCTCGCGCCGCACGCCCGTGCGGCCGGTGGCCAGCGTGGAGAGCCGCAGCAGCATGAGCGCGCGCACCACCTCCCGCTCGACCTCCGGGCCGGAGCCGGCGGCGTGCGAGCGCACCAGCGAGCGCTGCAGCCGGGCGCGCATCTCTGTCGGGATGTGCCGGGTGGCCAGCGCCCCGAACCCCGTCGAGACGCCGTACGCCGGGGTGTCGGCCGCCGCGAGCCGCTCGACCACCGCGCGGGAGCGGTCGATCGCCGCCAGGGCGTCCTCCCCCAGCCGCACCCCCGCGCCCTCCCGCGCGACGGCCACCAGCTCGCGCGGGCTGACGGGTCCGACACCGACCTCGACGGTGGACGGGACGACCCGCCCGGCGGCGTACGACTCAGAGAGGCTCATGGCTCCCATGACACGCCTGCCTGCGCCCCGCCACCAGCGCTCCAACGCGGGTCCTGTCTCGCATCCGAGACTCCATGACGGGGCATTCCTGACCGCCGGGGCGGGAAATGTCACAGCGCGTACGACGAGACGCGGGCGTGGCGGGGGACGCGAGCGGGTTCGATGGGGCGGGTGACCACGACCGCCCCAAAGCCGCAGCTCGAACCGAGCGCCACCCGGCGCTGGGCGATGCTGGGTGCCTCCACGCTGGCGCAGGCCGCGGCGGCGGTCACGATCCACGGCCCGGCGTTCCTCATCCCGAGCCTGCGCGACCAGCTGGGGCTGAGCCTGGCCGAGGCCGGCCTCGTGGCGGCCGCCCCCACGCTCGGCGTCGTGCTGGCCCTGGTCGCGTGGGGCCTGGTGACCGACCGTCGCGGCGAGCGGCTGGTCCTGGTCACCGGGCTGCTCACCACCGCGGCCGCCGGCGGCCTGGCCCTCCTGGCCGCCCGCTCGCAGGACCCGGTCACCCTCGGCCTCGTGCTCGTCCTGGCCGGCGCGGCCGCCTCGAGCACCGCCGCGGCCAGCGGCCGGGTCGTGGTCGGCTGGTTCCCGCCGCACCGTCGCGGGCTCGCGATGGGCATCCGCCAGATGGCGCAGCCGGTCGGCGTGGGCGTCGCGGCTGTCTCCATCGCCGTCACCGCCGAGCAGCAAGGCATCGCCCAGGCGCTGCTCGTCCCCGCGCTGGCGGCACTCGTGGGCGCGGTCGTGGTGGCGCTCGTCGTCGTCGACCCGCCGCGCCCGGCCCGGGTCGAGGGCGACGCCCCGAACCCCTACCGCCAGGACTCCTACCTCGCCCGGATCCACGCGGTCTCGGTCCTCCTGGTCGTGCCGCAGTTCCTCGTGTGGACCTTCGCGCTCGTGTGGCTGGTGGAGGACCGCGGCTGGTCGGCGGCCGCGGCCGGCTCGCTCGTCGGCCTCGCGCAGGTCGCCGGCGCGCTGGGCCGGATCGCCGCCGGCGCGCTGAGCGACCGGGTCGGCAGCCGGCTGCAGCCGCTGCGCTGGGTCGCGGTCGCCGCCGGCCTGAGCATGGCCGCGCTCGGCGCGGCCGCCGGGCTGGACTGGGCCGTCGCCGTACCCCTCGTCGTGCTGGCCACCGTCGTCACCGTCGCCGACAACGGGCTGGCCTTCACCGCCGTCGCCGAGCGCGCGGGCCCGTTCTGGTCCGGCCGCGCCCTCGGGGCGCAGAACACCGCGCAGTACCTCGTCGCCTCCGCCGTCCCACCCGTCGCCGGGCTCCTCGTCGAGGAGGTGGGGTACGCCGCCGCCTTCGCCGTGTCGGCCCTGCTGCCGCTCCTCGCCGCACCCCTGGTCCCGACCCGCCGCGAGTCCGCCCTGCGCTGACCGCCTGCTCCGCGCGGTGGTCCCGGGCGCGTGTCACCCGCGCGGGTGGCGTGTCCCGGGCGCGCCCGGGGCAGTCCCAGGGGAACGGAACCAGGGAGGGACATCCGATGAGCACCACCACCATCGTCGTCATCGTCGTCGTCGCCGTGCTGGTCCTGGCACTGGTCGCGTTGCTGGCGTCCAAGGCCGCGACCCGCCGCCGGGAGCACCGCCGCCAGGAGGCGCAGCGGCTGCGCCAGCAGGCGGTCCGGCACGACGAGCCGATCGCCGCCGAGCGCTCCCGCGTGGAGAACCTGCGCGACGAGGCCGACGTGCTGCGCGCCGAGGCCGACCAGGCCGAGCACCGGGTCGCCGAGGCCGAGCGCGACCTGGCGCTGGAGGAGGCACGCCAGGAGGACCGGCTGCGCGAGGCCGACCGGATCGACCCCGGGCGCGCGCACCGCGCCTGAGTCGACCACCCGGCCCGGCCCTCCGGCCCGACCACCCGGGCGTCCCCGGATGAGAACCTGGGCGCATGAGCCAGGTGCCCGCGGCCACCCGCACCCTGCGGGTGCTGCGGTTCCTGGCCTCCCAGCCCGGCCCCGTGCCGCTGGAGCGGATCGCGCGCGAGTGCAACCTGCCCCGGTCGACCGCCTACCACCTGCTGGGCGTCATGGTCACCGAGGGCTTCGTCGCGCACCTGCCCGAGGAGCGGCGCTACGGCCTCGGCGTCGCGGCGTTCGAGGTCGGCAGCGGCTACACCCGCCAGGAGCCGCTGCAGCGGCTCAGCCGCCGCGCCCTCGCCCAGCTCGTCGACCGGGTCGGGCACAGCGCGCACCTCGCGGTCCTGCACGGCCGCGACGTGCTGTACGTCGTCGAGGAGCGCGCCCCGGGCCGACCGCCGCTGGTCACCGACGTCGGCGTCCGGCTCCCTGCCCACCTCACCGCCAGCGGCCGCGCGCTGCTCGCCGCCCTCCCGCCCGCCCAGGTCCGCGCGCTCTACCCCGACGCCGGGGCCTTCGTCGACCGCACCGGCCGCGGCCCGCGCACCCCCTCGGCACTGCGCACGCTGCTCACCGAGACCCGCCAGCGCGGCCACGCCACCGAGGACGGCGAGGTCACCGAGGGCCTGGCCAGCGTCGCGGCAGCCGTCCTCGACCACACCGGCCACCCCGCGGCCGGCATCGCGGTCACCTACGCCGTGGCCGACCACGAGGCCGGGTCGCTGGACCCCGCCCGGCTGGCCGGCGACGTACGCCGCACCGCGCAGCTGCTCACCGCCCGGCTCGCCGGGCGGCCCGCCCCGCGGGAAACCACCTGACCCTCCGCCGCCCCTCTGCCACGATGGCCGTGTGAACCTCCTGGTCCTGCCCCCTCCGGTCGCCTGACCGGAGCCCTCCGCGCCCTGTCGGCCTTCCCGGCCGGCGGTCGTGCCGCGCGCTCCTGACGCCCGCCCGTCTCGACCGCACCGCAGGAGCACCCGTGACCAGTCCTTCCACCGCAGCCCGCCTCGGGCTGCTCCAGATCTCCCTCGCCGGCGTCCTGTGGGGCACCGGCGGCCTCGCCGTCCAGCTCGTGCGCGAGCGGGTGCCGATGCACGTCGTCACCATCAGCGCGTGGCGGATGGTGCTCGCCGGCGTCGTCCTCGCGGCGCTGCTGCTGGCGCTGCGCGGCGGCCCGGTGCTGCGCGACCTGCTGCGCTCCCACCCGCGGCGCACCGTCGTCGTCGGCGCCTCGACCGCGGCCTACCAGGCGCTGTACTTCGCGGCCGTCACGCTCGTGGGTGTCTCGGTCGCCACCGTCGTCAGCCTCGGCCTGGCGCCTGTGCTGCTCACCGCGGCCGAGTCGGTGCGCGAGCGCCGGGCCCCGGGCGGCGGCCGGGCACTCGTGCTCGTCGCCGCGCTCGCCGGCCTGGTCCTCGTCACCCTCGGGGCCGGCCACGGCGGATCCGGCACCGGCCCCGAGCCGCTGCTGGGCGTGCTGGCCGCGTGCGGGTCGGGAGCGGCGTACGCCTTCGCGACCGCGCAGGGCGAGGTGCTCGCCCGCTCGACGGGGCCGCTCGCCCTCACCACCGCCACCACCGGCGTCGGTGCGCTGCTGCTGGTGCCGGCCGCCCTCCTCGTCGACGGCCCCCGCACCACCACCGACCCGCAGGCGCTCGCGCTCCTGGTCTACCTCGGGGTGGTCACCATGGCGCTCGCCTACGGCCTGCTGTACGCCGGGCTGCGCACCGCCTCGGGCTCCGCCGCCACCATCGCCACCCTCCTCGAGCCGGTCACGGCCGCAGCCGTCGCCGCGCTCGTGCTCGACGAGCGGATCGGGCTGGTCGGGCTGGGCGGCACTGCGCTGGTCCTCCTCGCCGTCGCCGGGCTCGGGCGTGAGGGGCCCGCCGCCGGGCCGCCCCCGCCATAGGGGTCCCCGGTGGTCTCTCCCGCGAGCGCCAGCGCGCGTCGTCGAGAGGGCCGGGAGCTCGTGGGCGCCCATCCGGTGGAACACGTTCCAGGAATCCGTGGACACCGAACCTGAACGTGTGTCAGATTCTCCGGAACGTGCTCACCGGAGGTCCCCGCATGCCCAGCCGCACCCGTCTCCTGCTCGCCGGCGCGACCGCCGCGGGCGTCGTCGCCGCCGCCCTGGCTGTCCCGGTCCTGGCCGACAGCGAGCCCGCCGGCCCCCGGCTCGGCCTGCAGGAGGTGCACCGCGCCGAGAGCGGCGGCGGCCTCGTCCTGACGGACAAGGCAGGAAACCGGGTCGAGATCAAGGGCGACATCCACGGCGACCACGGTCACGGGGACGGCGAGGGCGTCGACATGGACGCGCTCTCGCGCGCCGGCTCGGCCGCCGAGGAGACCACGGACCCGACGAGCGCCGAGGAGCGCCGGGCGGCGACGAGCTACGTCGAGCGCGAGCGCGCGCTCCCCGACCCGCGGCTGCGCACGGTCCGCCCCTACCCCCGCCGCACCAAGGCCCCCCGGACCGTCTTCGCCCTGGCCAACGGCTGCTACACGCTCGTGCCCGGCGGCACCCCGCTCTACTTCAAGCCCACCGAGCTCGGCAGCTACCTCATCCAGGACCCTGACTCCCGGCTGCTCGTGCCGGGCGGCACCGCTGCCGAGCCTTCGGACGCCGCGGTGTGGACCGCCACCGAGGACGGCGGCCGGTTCGCGTTCGCCAACGCCGGCGGCGAGCTCGCCATCGACGGCGCGACGACCTTCGCCCCGCGCAAGGCGAGCGGCTGCACGCCGTACCCCGAGGCCGACGTCAATGTCTCGGGCAACCCGCACGCCGGCGTCACCCCGTTCCAGGAGGTGCGCGGGTACGTCGACGCGCACACCCACCACATGGCCTTCGAGTTCCTCGGCGGCGAGGTCCACTGCGGCAAGCCGTGGGACCGCTTCGGGGCGCCGTACGCGCTGGTCGACTGCGAGGACCACACGCTGACCGGCGGCTACGGCGCCGTCCTCGAGACCGCACTGTCCGGCACCCCCGGCCACGACCCGGTCGGCTGGCCGACCTTCGTCGACTGGCCGGCGCCGCAGTCGCTGACCCACGAGGGCACCTACTACCGGTGGATGGAGCGCGCCTGGCGCGGCGGCCAGCGGCTCTTCGTCAACCTGCTGGTCGAGAACAATCAGCTGTGCCAGCTCTACCCGCTCAAGCGGAACTCCTGCGACGACATGGACTCCATCCGCCTGCAGGCCGCGCAGACCTACGCCTTCCAGGACTACGTCGACGCGCAGTTCGGCGGCCCGGGCAAGGGCTTCTACCGGATCGTGACGAGCCCCTACGAGGCGCGCAAGGTCATCAACGCCGGCAAGATGGCGGTCGTCCTCGGCATCGAGACCTCGGTGCCGTTCGGCTGCACGTTCAAGAACATCCCCGGCCTGGGCGACGTGCCGGCGTGCGACGAGGAGGCCATCTCCGAGCAGATGGACGAGGTCCACGACCTCGGCGTGCGCCAGATGGAGCTGGTCAACAAGTTCGACAACGCCCTGTCCGGCATCGCCGGCGACGCGGGCGAGACCGGCGTGGCGGTCAACACCGCCAACTTCCTGGAGACCGGCACCTTCTGGGACATGCAGCATTGCGACCCCGAGGACGGCGAGAGCGCCGACAAGACCCAGCTCGGCGCCCCCGACATCTCCGCGGGCCAGCAGGACGCGCTCTTCGGCGCGGTCGCGATGGTCTCGGGCGTGCTGAGCCTCCCCGCCCTGCCGCTCTACCCCACGCCGCTGCACTGCAACAGCCGCGGCCTGACGACCCTCGGCGAGTACACGATCAACGAGCTCGCCGAGCGCAAGATGATCTTCGACCCCGACCACATGAGCGTGAAGGCCCGCAACGCCGCCCTCGACCAGATCGAGGAGATGGGCTACCACGGGCTGCTGTCGAGCCACTCGTGGTCCACCACCGACGCCTACCCGCGCGTCTACAAGGCCGGCGGCTTCATCACGGCGTACGCCGGCAACAGCACCGGCTTCGTGGACAAGTGGCGCACCCACCAGGGCTGGGCCGACCCGCGCTACTACTGGGGCTTCGGCTTCGGCGCCGACATCAACGGCCTCGGCGCGCAGGGCGGCCCCCGCGGCGCCGACGTCCCGAACCCGGTCACCTACCCGTTCCGCGGCTTCAACGGCGTACGCATCGACCAGCAGGCCGCCGGCGAGCGGGTCTACGACCTCAACGTCGACGGCGTCGCGCAGTACGGCCTCTACCCCGACTGGATCCAGGACCTCTCCCTCATCGCCGAGGCCTCCGAGCGCGGCGACGGGAAGAAGATCCTCGACGACATGGCGCGCGGCGCCGAGGCGTACCTCCAGATGTGGGAGCGCGCCTACGGCATCGCCCCTGACTCCTGCCGCAACCCGGGCAACCGGCTGCCGGTCGCGACCGTGCAGCGGAAGCTGCGGGCGGGCATGAGCACCACGCAGGTGATGAAGGCCGTGGGCCAGCCCTACACGCGCCTGGGCCGGGAGTTCGGCTTCTGCGCCCGGGGCGCCGGCGGCTCCAAGGTCGAGATGACCGCGGTGTTCGACGGGAAGGGCCGGCTCGTCCGCGTCTCCTGAACCACCGCAAGTTACCTACCGGTAGGATCATCCTCACCCCCGGACGGGCCTGACGGCTGCACCCCCGCGCCCCTAGGCTCCAGCGAGCGCCAGCCCCCCAGCGGGCGTGGGAAGACGAGGAGAGATCCCAGCAATGCCAGCAATCCAGATCATCGCCATCGTGGTGTCCCTGGCCTTCACCGCCGTCGCCGTCGCCATGACGACGCGGGCGGTGCGGGCGATCCTCGGGACGGTCCGGGTCGGGCAGCCGGCGTCGCGCACCGACAACCCGGGCAAGCGCACCGTCACGCTGCTCAAGGAGTCGCTCCTCCACACGCGGATGCTCCAGTGGGGCTTCGTGGGCGCGATGCACTGGTTCGTCTACGCCGCGTTCATCGTCCTCTCCTCGGCGGTCGCCACCGGCTACGTCCAGCTCTTCAAGCCCGACTTCGCGCTGCCGATCCTGGGCCACTTCTTCCTCTTCGAGTGGGTCAGCGAGGGGCTGGGCCTCCTGGGCACGCTCGGCATCATCGCGCTGATCGTCGTGCGCCAGCTCAACCACCCGCGAAGCCAGGGCCGCAAGAGCCGGTTCTACGGCTCCACGCAGTGGCAGGCCTACTTCGTCGAGGCGTTCGTGCTCGTCGAGAGCGCCGCGATCCTGTTCATCCGCGGCGCGGAGTACAACCTCGGCCAGATCGACAGCGACCACCCCGAGGACTTCACCCGCTTCCACTTCCCGATCTCCGGGTACGTCGGCGACTTCCTGTTCCCCGCCGGGGTCGAGGGCAACGAGTCGGCGCTCGAGAACACCATCGTCGTCATCGCGATGATCAAGGTCGTCCTGGCGATGGTCTGGCTGATGGTCATCTCCTCGAACCTGACCATGGGCATCGCCTGGCACCGCTTCACCGCCTGGTTCAACATCTTCTTCAAGCGTGAGTCGGTCGGCCGCGACACCGACGGCGCCACCACCGCGCTGGGCGGCATGAAGCCGCTCATGAACAACGGCAAGCCGGTCACGCTCGACGACATCGACGACCTCGACGAGGACTCCACGCTCGGCGTCGGCACCCTTGAGGACTTCTCCTGGAAGGGCATCCTCGACTTCTCCACCTGCACCGAGTGCGGTCGCTGCCAGTCGCAGTGCCCCGCGTGGAACACCGACAAGCCGCTGTCGCCCAAGCTGCTCATCACCGCGATGCGCGACCACGCCTACGCCAAGGCCCCCTACCTGCGGGCCGACGAGGCGCACCGCGAGGCGATGCTCGCCGGCGACACCGCCCTGGCGACCGAGGTCGAGAAGCCGCTGGTCGGCGAGACCGGCGGTCGGATGGACGGCCTCGAGGACGGCGAGTGGTTCTACAACCCCAGCAACGGCGCCGCGGTCATCGACCCCGACGTGCTGTGGAACTGCACCTCCTGCGGCGCCTGCGTCCAGCAGTGCCCCGTCGACATCGAGCACGTCGACCACATCATGGACATGCGTCGTCACCAGGTCCTGGTCGAGTCGAACTTCCCCGCCGAGCTCAACGGCCTCTTCAAGGGCCTGGAGAACAAGGGCAACCCGTGGAACATGTCGTCCTCGGCCCGGATGGACTGGGCCAAGGACCTGCCGTTCGAGGTCAAGGTCGTCGGTGAGGACATCTCGAACCTCGACGAGGTGGACTGGCTGTTCTGGGTCGGCTGCGCCGGCGCCTACGAGGACCGCGCCAAGAAGACCACCCGCGCCGTGGCCGAGCTGCTCGACATGGCCGGCGTCTCCTTCGGCGTCCTGGGCAACGGCGAGACCTGCACCGGTGACCCGGCCCGCCGCGCCGGCAACGAGTTCGTGTTCCAGGGCCTGGCCCAGCAGAACGTCGAGAACTTCAAGGAGTACCGCGTCAAGAAGGTCGTCTCGACCTGTGCGCACTGCTTCAACACGCTCAAGAACGAGTACAAGGAGTTCGGCGTCGAGCTCGAGGTCGTGCACCACACCCAGCTGCTCAACCGGCTGGTGCGCGAGGGCAAGCTGACCCCGGTCTCGGCCGGCCCCGGCGCGCACAAGCGCTCGATCACCTACCACGACCCCTGCTACATCGGTCGCCACAACGGCGTCTACTCGCCCCCGCGCGAGCTGCTCCAGGTCCTGCCCGGCGCGGAGTACGTCGAGATGGAGCGCCACAGCGAGAAGTCCTTCTGCTGCGGCGCCGGCGGTGCGCGCATGTGGATGGAGGAGAACTACGGCGAGCGGATCAACATGAACCGCACGAACGAGGCGGTCGGCACCGGTGCCGACCAGATCGCCGTGGGTTGTCCCTTCTGCCGCGTGATGCTCTCCGACGGCCTGACCATGAAGCAGTCCAAGGGCGAGGCGCGCGAGGAGGTCGAGATCCTCGACGTCGCGCAGATGCTGCTGGCCTCGGTCAAGGGCGAGCAGGCGACCAAGCTGCTGCCCGGCGCCGGCGCTGCAGCCGGTGCGGGTACGGCGGCCCCGGCCGCCAAGAAGGCCGCGGCTTCCGGCGACGACTCCGAGGGGTCGGGCTCCGGCGGCAGCGGTTCAGGTGGCACCGACGTGGCCACCAAGGCCGAGCCCGAGGCCGGCGACGTGACCATCACCGAGGACACCGTCACCGAGACCCAGGACGCCGGTCCGGCGGCCAAGGCCTCCGGCGGCTCCTCGCTCTTCGACGACGCCTCCTCCATGTTCGACGACGAGTCGGGCACCACGGCGACCTCGGCCACCGCCTCCCCCGACAAGGCTCCGGCCGAGGAGGCCGAGGCCGCGAAGGCTGCTCCGAAGGAGGCCCCCTCCTCGGGCGGCTCGCTCTTCGACCTGGGCGGCGACTCCGACGCGGGCGAGGAGCCGGCCGAGGCCAAGGCCGAGCCGGCCACCGAGAAGTCCGAGGCGAAGGCCGAGCCCGAGCCGGCCGCGAAGCAGGCCGACCCGGAGCCGTCCTCGGACCTCGGCTCGGGCGGGTCGCTCTTCGACCTGCAGGCCGAGGAGCCCGCCCCGGCGAAGGAGGCCCCCGCGCAGGAGGCCTCCCGGGCCGAGGCTGCTCCGGTCGAGGCGAAGGCCGAGCCTGCTGCCGAGGAGCCGTCCGAGTCGGCGGCGAAGGCAGCGGCTCCCGCGGCCGGGGCCGACCCGGCCCCCGCCCAGGACGTCGACCTGTCCGGCGGTGGCTCCCTCTTCGACATCGTCGCCGAGGAGCCCGCTCCGGCTGCGAAGGCCGAGCCCGCCCCCGCTAAGGAGGCCGCGGAGCCGGCCCAGGCCGAGACCCCGGCTCCTGCCGACGAGAAGGCCCCGGAGCCCGAGGCCGAGACCCCCGCCCCGGCGGAGGAGAAGGCACCGGAGCCCGCGGCCACCGAGGCGAAGGCCGAGCCGGCCGCCGAGACGGAGCCTGCCGCTCCGGCGGTGGACCTCAACGCGGGTGGCTCGCTCTTCGACATCGCGGCCCCGGAGAACGTCCCGGCGCCCCCGAAGGCGACCGCTCCGTCCAGCACGACCCCTGCCCCGGCAGGCGCCGCGGCTCCGGTCGACGTCTCGGCCGAGAACGTCGCCGAGGACGGCACGGACGCTGGGTCCGAGGGGTCCGAGCCGGCCGCGGAGGTCGAGCCCGTGGACGAGGCGGCCACCACTGAGGCACCCGCCGAGGCCGAGGCAGCCGCCGAGGAGCAGGCGACCGAGGAGGAGCCTGCCCCGGCGGAGCCCACCGAGAAGCCGGCTGCCGAGGAGAAGGCCCCGGAGCAGGCGAAGCCGGTCTCCAGCGGCGAGGCCCACCAGCCCCGCACGGACGTCGAGATCGAGTCGGTGGAGTCCCTCTTCGACATCTGAGTCCCACCGGCACAGCAGCACGCCACGGAGCCCCGGACCGCGAGGTCCGGGGCTCCGTCGTTCGTGCGGGTCCCTCCCGGACCGCCTGCGAGAACGACTGTGTGGCGTCCCGGTTCAACCCTGCTTGAACGGAAACGCCACACAGAGCCCGACCGCACGGACTGGATCGCTCCCGCGGGACCCGTTCCCCGCCTCGCGGCTGCGCGCGCGGCGCGTGGCCAGAGCGCCTCAGTCACTGCAGGCCCCGCAGCTGCGGACCGCCCCTTCCCACCCGGCGACCTGCAGCACCGCACCGACCCCGCGCGCGGTGGTGCAGGCTCTCGCCAGCACCTGGCCGTACCCGAGCGCACCGACCGGCCTCCGCGGCCCGCCACGAGCAGGTCCCGCTCCAGGTCGCGGTCCCGGTCCGCGAGCAGCGTGTGGTCGAGCGGCAACCCGTGGGCGCGCTCGACCCGACGCAGGTACTCCCGCTCCAGCACCGAGCAGCTCCCAGCCGCCACGTCCTCAAGCGCCGCCATGAGCAACCCGCGGCGGGGTACCCGGGTCCGGGCGGCCAGCGCCTCGGCCAGACGCGCTGCCGTCGTACGCCGGGAGCCGGCGGCGTCCGCCAGCGCGGCGACCAGCCCCAGCTCGTCGGGAGCGGCCAGGGCGACGTCGAGGACCGCCTCCTCGAGTCGGACGCGCGGCGGTCCCAGGTTCCAGAGCACGTGGTCACCGGAACCGGCTCGCCGGCGGACGACGATCCCGGGCGGCGGCACCAGCCTGCGGTCCCGCTCCACCTCCACGTGGATCCGGCCGGTGTCGCGGCGGCGGCGCCCCGGCCCCTCGAACGCGCGCCACGCCGACTCCCCCGCCAACGCGGCCGGCCATGCCCAGAGCACCGCGGCCCACGCCAGCTGCTGCCAGGACGGCGGACCTGTGTGGTCGACGTAGACGCCGCGGTGCACCTCGACCAGCTCGCGACGGCGCAGCATCCGGTTCACGGCCGTGGCGTCGGTTCCCGGCAGAGCGAGCAGCTGCCTGCGGGCCACCACCCCGTCCTGGTCCCGCAGCACCCGCGCCAGCTCGTCCATCTCCCGACCCTCGCGCGCCCCGGGCACGGGTCGGGCCCCGTCGTCGCGCAGGTGTGGACGACCGTTCGCGAGAGGTAGCCCGGGACGACCCGCGGGCCGGGTCGGGACGTCACGCTGGTTCGCGACCCGCGACCCAGCCTCACCTGCCGCCCGCCCGAGTCCTGGGACGGTCTGGTCACCGACGCGCAGTGGGGCGCCTGAGACGGCCGTGACGGTCGCCACGCACGAGACCTACCCTGTCGAACGCTCGTCGACACCGGAGGTCCGCCGTGCCCGCTCGCCCGTCCCGCCCTGTCCGCCTGCTCGTCGGGCTGCTCGCGCTCGGCACCGCAGCCGGCGCACTCGCCGGCACCCCGGCGGCCGTGGCCGCAGGGGGCACGAGCACCGGAGCCGCGACGACACCCGCGACGACACCCGCGGCGGCCGCCGTGGTGACCGCGTCCACGAGCACCGAGCGCCGGGCTCGGCGGGAGTGGACCCCGCGCCCGGAGCAGTACGGCGGGATCAGCTACCGCTACGACATCCCGATCGAGATGTCCGACGGGACGATCCTGCGCGGCGACCTGATGCTGCCCGCCGAGCTCGGCCCCGACGGCGTCCCTCGGCCGGTGGACAAGCGGTTCCCCGTGGTCGTGACGATCACGGCGTACAACAAGACCGCGCTGGGCTCGATCCCGCTGGCGGGCAGCAACGGGGAGTACCTCGTGAAGCGCGGCTACGCGCAGCTGACCGTCGACGCGCGCGGGACCGGGTCGAGCAACGGGCAGTGGAACGCCTTCGACACCCGCGAGAACACCGACGCCGGCGAGATCATGACGTGGGCGCACGAGCAGCCGTGGAGCAACGGGAAGACGGCGATGACCGGCCCGTCGTACATGGGCATCTCCCAGCTGTGGGCCGCGGCCGCGCAGCCGCCGGGGCTCAAGGCGATCTTCCCGCAGGTGCCGGGCGCGGACGTCTACCGCGATGTCGTGGCCAGCGGCGGGGCCATCGACGTCGGCTTCATCCCGCTGTGGCTCGGCATCGTCACCGCCACCGGGCTCATCCCACCCGCCGTCGGCACGAGCGAGCCCCAGAGCGCGCTGAGCATCTACCTCGACCACCTCATGGGGCTGGGCGGGTTCACCGCGCAGGTCATCCCCGCCGCCCTGCTGGCCCAGGAGCCGGCGTACGACGGCGAGTTCTACGAGCAGCGCTCCGTCATCAACGTCATCGACCGCGTGCGGGTGCCGGCGTTCTTCGTCTCCGGCGAGTTCGACCTCTTCCAGCGCGGGACGCCGCTGCTCTTCGAGGCACTGCAGGCCAACGGGGTGCCGACCAAGCTGGTCACCGGGCCGTGGGACCACCTCGAGGGCTCGTCGGCCGCCGAGATCGGCGACGCGGGCTACGGCACGCTCGAGGAGCTGCAGCTGCGGTGGTTCGACCACTACGTGCAGGGCCGCGAGGACGCGCGGCTGCACCGCGACATCCCGAACCTCACCTACTACGAGCAGGGCAGCGACCGCTGGACCACCGCTGACCGGTGGATCGACCGCGACCTGCGCGCCCGCTCCTGGAGGCTCTCCGGCAGCGCCACCACGGCGCTGGCCAGCGGCGGCCTCACGACCGGTACGCCGGAGGCCGGCTCCGCCGACGTGCTGCCGCTCCCCGTGGCGGGCGCGTGCACCCGCTCGGCGAACCAGTGGACGGCCGGCATCCTCAACGCCGGCTCCAGCCAGCTGCCGCTGCCCAACCCCTGCTTCGAGGACAACCGGGTCAACGACCTGTCCGGCGTGGTGTTCGAGACCGAGCCGATGCGGCGCGCGACGCGGCTGCGCGGGCCGATCAACGCGCGGCTGTTCACCTCGGTGACCGGGCTCGGCGACGGGATGCTGTCGGTCTCGGTCTCCGACGTCGCCCCCGACGGCACCGTGACCCGCCTGACCGGCGGCTGGCAGGTGCTCTCGCTCGCCGAGACCGACCCGCGTCGCAGCCGCTACCTCGACGGGAAGCTGGTCCAGCCCTGGCACCCCTTCACCGCGGACTCGCAGGAGCCGCTGGAGGGAGTCGAGCCGGTCGACGTCGAGGTCTTCCCGACCGCGGCCCGGATCGCCGAGGGCCACCGGCTGCGGGTCTCGGTGCAGGCCTTCGACCTGCCGCACCTGCTCCCCACCCTGCCGACGCTGCTCGGGAGCCTGTCGGTCATGCGCATCCACACCGGTCCGGAGACGCCCTCGGAGCTCACCGTGCCGGTCGTGACCCGGAAGCCGCGCTCCCTGGCCTCGCTGCCGTGCCCGGGCGTGGGGCAGTCCAAGCGCTGCTGACCCCTGCTGCCGAGCCGGCAGGCGTTTCTCGGACTCGTCTGCCTGCTCGACCCGTCGGACGCCGAGCGGGCGCATCTTTCCGTGCAGCGTGTACGGAATGATGCGCCGGTTCGGCGGGACAGGCAGCGGCCGCAGAGCGCATGACGTCACCGTGACATCATTTCTGCTTGACGTGACGTCAGAGTGATGTCAGTGTGGTGCGCATGGACATCACGCCGTACGTCGACAGCCTCCGCCGCGACCTGCTGGCCGCTGCCGAGGCCGGTGGCCCGGAGGTCGCCGCGGCCGCCGAGCGACTGGGGTACGCCCTGGAGCCCGCCACCCGGCTGGCCCTGATGGAGGCGCTGTCCCAGGCCGCCGCCGAGATCACCGCGTCGATGCCGGCCGGCGGCGTCGACGTCCGGCTCGACGGGCGCGACCTGGCCTTCGTGGTCGACGCAGCACCCGGCGTACCCCCCGCCCCCGAGCCGCCGGCGCCTCCCGCACCTCCGCGGCCCGAGGACCTCGAGGACGACGCCACCGTCGCCCGCATCACCCTGCGGCTCCCGGAGTCGCTGAAGCAGCGGGCCGAGGACGCCGCGGCCGGCGCCGGCACCTCGCTCAACACCTGGCTGGTCCAGGCCGTCCGCTCCGCCACGCGTGACGGGGCGGTCCACGTCGACGTCGACCTGTCGTCCCTGCCGTTCCTCGGGGGCCAGGACCCCACCCGCCGCGGCGCGCGCCGCATGACCGGCTGGATCTGACCACCCGCCCACCCATCCACACCCGCTCCGGGACGGCCGTCGGCCGCTCCCGCGGTCCCGTGCACCCAGGAGACACCATGCCCCGGTACGAGCTGACCCCCACCGACCCCGCCTCGTTGTACGTCGAGATCGGCCGCGGCGACGTCCGCGTGACCTGCCGCGACGCCGACGCGGAGCCCACGGGCGCCACCGTCACCGTCGAGGGCCGTGACGCCGAGCGCGTCGACGTGCACGACCGGGACGGGCAGGTCAGCGTGCTCGCCCCCCGCGGCGGGCTGCTCTCGGCCTTCGACAGCCCCCTGCACGTCAGTGTCGAGCTGCCGGCCGGCAGCAACGTCGCGGTCAAGCTGGGCAGCGCGGACGTCGCCGTGAGCGGCCCCGCGGGGGCGGTCCGGCTGCGGACGGGTTCCGGCGACGTACGCATCGAGAGCACCGCGGCGCCCGGAACCATCGACTGCGGGTCCGGCGACGTGCGGATCGGGCGAGCCCAGGCCGAGCTCGCGATCCGCACCGGCTCCGGCGACGTGCTCGTCGACGAGGCCACCGACGAGCTGGCCGTCTCCACCGGCTCCGGCGACGTGCACGTCGCCCGCGCAGACGCCCGGGTCGTCGTGAAGTCCGGGTCCGGCGACCTCCGGGTCGACCGCACCAGCGCCGACGTCGGATTCACCAGCGGCTCCGGCAGCGTCGTCGTCGGCGCGACCGGACGCGGCCGGGTCACCGCCAAGTCGGCCTCCGGCGACGTCCGGGTCGGCGTGCCCGCCGGCACCCCGGTGTGGACCGACATCAGCTCGCTCACCGGCCGGATCCACTCCGCCCTCGGCTCGACCGGCCAACCCGCGGAGGGCCAGGACCACGTCGAGGTCCGCGCCACCACCGTCAGCGGCAACGTCTCGCTCGTCGAGGCCTGAGCCTGCCGGCGTACCCCACCGTCACCGACCACCCGCATCGACAGCCACCCAGGAGCCACCCGTGATCGAGCACCCCAGCCTCGTCGAGACCCGCGCCCGCGCCGGCCGCGAGGACCGCCTCTCCCGCAGCAGCACCCCCCGTCCGCCCCGGGTACCCCAACGCCACCGCCTCGCCGGGCAGCTGCGCCGGGTCGCCGACCGCCTCGACGGCTGACCCGGCGGGGTGTGGGTGGCGGGGCGCGGCCGGAATCCCCGGATATCAGGCTTTCCTGGCACTTGTCAGGGGTTGCAACCCTCCTGAAAGGGCAGAAGAGCCTGATATCCGGGGATTCCTCCCGGTCCCGGCCCGGGCGCGAACGTCACCACCACCGCCCGCTCGGTCGCGCAGGGGTCAGGCACCCATGGGGCGGCCCTCGCGCCAGTAGCCCATGAAGGCGACCCGGCGGCGGTCGAGCCCGAGGTCGCGGACCAGCGCCCGGCGCAGCCCGGTCACGAGCCGGGACTCCCCGGCGATCCAGGCGTAGACGTCAGCGAGGTCGTCGCCGACCGTGTGGACGACCGGCTCCAGCTCCTCGCCGGAGGAGGAGTGGGTGGGGGTCTCCCAGAGCTCGGGGTCGACCTCGCCCTCCGGCACGTCGGGTACGACGGGTGCGGACCCGGCCCCGAGGTGCTCCAGCACGGCCGCGTGGAGCGGCGCACCGTGGGCGGCCCCCTCGCGCGGCAGCCAGGTCACCCGGACCCCCTCGGGGTGCACGGCCGACGGCACGTCCCCCGCGAGCGGCACCTCGAGGAACGCCGCGCCCCGCGCGGTCGGCTCCAGCTGCGCCAGGGTGGCGAGCACCGCGGGGACGGCCGTCTCGTCCCCGGCCAGGAGCAGCTCGGCCCCGGCCGGTGGGTCGAACTCGATCCCGCCGTACGGCATCCCGCGGCGCGGGCCGACCAGCACGACGCGGGAGCCGGGGCGTGCGGCGGCCGCCCAGCGGGAGCCGGGCCCGGCCTCGCCGTGTCCGCCGCCCGCAGGACCCTCGACCCCGTGGACGACCAGGTCGACCACCAGCCGGGTGTCGGCGCCCGAGCCGACCACGTCGCGCACGGTGTAGGTGCGCATGTGACCGCGCTCGGGCTGCGGCAGCGCCAGCCACGCGGCGTACCAGTCCTCGCCGTCGGGCACGACCGGCAGCGGCCCGTCGACGTGGTCGGGGAAGACGAGCTTGACCCGCTGGTCGAACGAGCGGGGGCCGACGCCGAGGTCCGCGAGCTCGGGGGCGGCCAGGTGCACCCGGACGAAGGACGGGGAGAGCCGCTCGGCGTGGACCACCTCGGTGGCGCAGATCAGCAGCGGCCGCACGGCCGGGGCGAGTGTCATGTAGGCAACCCTAACTTAGGACTGCCTAACTAGGGGTTCCCGGCTCAGATCTGGGTGCGGTGGAAGCCCTTGAACGACTTCGACGGCGTGGGGCCGCGCTGGCCCTGGTAGCGCGAGCCGTACTTCGCCGAGCCGTAGGGGTGCTCCGAGGGCGAGGTCAGCCGCAGGAAGCAGAACTGGCCGATCTTCATGCCGGGGTAGAGCTTGATCGGCAGGGTCGCCACGTTGGCGAGCTCGAGCGTCACGTGCCCGGAGAAGCCCGGGTCGACGAAACCTGCGGTCGCGTGGGTCAGCAGCCCGAGCCGACCCAGGGAGGACTTGCCCTCCACGCGCGCGGCGATGTCGTCGGGCAGGCTCACGACCTCGTACGTCGAGCCGAGCACGAACTCCCCGGGGTGCAGGATGAACGGCTCGTCGCCCTCGGGCTCGACCATCCGGGTCAGGTCCGACTGGTCCTGCGCGGGGTCGATGTGGGGGTACTTGTGGTTGTCGAAGACCCGGAAGAAGCGGTCGAGGCGCACGTCGATCGACGAGGGCTGGAGCATCCCGGCCTCGTAGGGGTCGAGCACGATCCGGCCGGCGTCGATCTCGGCCACGATGTCCCGGTCTGAGAGCAGCACGCGCTGACCCTAGCCGCCGCACGCCCACGCGGGAACGACGTCCCGCGACCGCCGCATAGGGTCGTCGCGTGCCGCCGTCCTTCCGCCGCTACGTCGCCCTCGGCGACTCCTTCACCGAGGGGGTCGGCGACCCCGACCCCGCGCGCCCGAACGGCGTGCGCGGCTGGGCCGACCGCGTCGCCGAGGTGCTGGCCGCACGGGAGCCGGACTTCGGCTACGCCAACCTCGCGATCCGCGGCCGCAAGCTGCTGCCGATCCTGGCCGAGCAGCTCGAGCCCGCGCTCGCGCTCGAGCCGGACCTCGTGAGCATCTACGCCGGCGCCAACGACATCCTGCGACCGCAGGTCGACGTCGACGCCCTCGTGACGGCGTACGACGACGCGCTGGGGCGGCTGGCCGCGACCGGCGCCCGGCTGGTCGTCTTCACCGCCTTCGACCCGGGCGGCTCCGCGACGTACCGCCTGCTGCGCGGACGGTTCGCCCTCTACAACGAGCTGGTCCGCGAGGCCGCCGACCGGCACGGCGCCACCGTCGTGGACTTCTGGCGGATGCGGGAGTACCGCCACTGGGGCTACTGGGACGAGGACCGGATGCACATGGGACCGGCCGGCCACCAGCGGATGGCCGTCGCCGTCCTCGACGCGCTCGGCGTCGAGCACGACCTGGTCGTGCCGAGCCCGCGCGAGATCGAGGTGCTCGACCGGCGCGCGCAGCTGCGCCAGCACGCGGAGTGGATCCGCACCTCCGCCGCGCCCTGGGTGCACCGTCGGCTCACCGGCCGCTCCTCCGGCGACGGCCTGGACCCGCGGTACGCCGCGCTCACCCGCCTGCCCTGAGCTCCGACCTCCCCGCTGCCTGGCCGGGCCGGCCGCGTCCGCTGCGCCGCGGGGGTGGCCGCGGCTAGCCTGCTGACGCTCCCTCCCGCACCTGACCCGAAGGGCTCCCGGTGTCCCTCTCCCGTCGCCCGTCCGCGCCCGCACGGACGCGCCGCCGCGCCGTCGCGCTCGCCGCCCAGGTGGGCCTCACCGTGCTCGCGGGGGTCCTGGCCGTCGGCGTCGTCGCACCCGACCCCACCGGTGACGACGCGACCTCACGCGGCGCGACCGTCCGCGCCGCGGCCCTCGCCCCGGCGGCCCTCGCCCCGGCAGCGGCCGGCGCGGGACCAGGCGCGGTCGCTCCGTCGGCCCGCAAGGCCCGCCGCCCCAACATCGTGCTCATCACCACCGACGACCAGGCCGACACCGACCTCTCCGCCATGCCGCTCACCCGTCGCCTCCTGGGCGGGCGCGGGGTCGACTTCGTCAACGCGATCTCCCCGCACCCGCTGTGCTGCCCGGCCCGGGCGGAGATCTTCACCGGGGAGTACGCCCACAACAACGGGGTCAAGCACAACGACGGCCCGTTCGGCGGCCACGCACGGTTCGCGGCGTACCGCGACGGGCGCAACCTGCGCGGAAACCTCGGGACCTGGATGCGCCAGGCCGGCTACCGCACCGGCTTCACCGGCAAGATGCTCAACGGCTACACCGCCCGCTCGCCCCGCCCGCGCGGCTGGGACTGGTGGGACCCGACGACCGAGCGCACCTACGCCTACACGCGCACGACCTTCCTCGACGACGGGCGCCCGGTCACGCCGAAGGGCTACGCCACGGACGTGCTGGCGCGGCGCTCGTCGGCGTGGGTGCGCGAGCAGGCCCCGGCCGCGAAGCCGTTCTTCCTGTGGGTCAGCCACGTCGCGCCGCACGAGGCGATCGTCGGCGGGAAGCCGGTCGGCTACCCGTTCAGCGCCGAGCGGCACGACCGGCTGCACCACGACGCCCGCCCGCCGTCGATGCGGAAGCCGTCGTACAACGAGGCCGACGTGTCCGACAAGCCGCGCTACTCCGGGATCGGCGCGAAGGTGCCCGAGGCGGAGGTGCTGCGCACGCACCGGCAGCGACTGCGCTCGCTCGCGGCCGTCGACGAGGCCAACGCCTCGATCCTGCGCACCCTCGAGCGCACCGGCGAGCTCGGCCGCACCCTGGTGGTCTTCACCTCCGACAACGGCTTCCTGCTCGGCGAGCACCGGCTGCGCGGCAAGAACCAGGTCTACGACGAGAACCTCCAGGTGCCGCTGCTGGTCCGCGGTCCCGGAGTCCCCTCGGGCGAGACCTCGACCGCCCTCGCCGAGACCGTCGACCTCGCGCCCACCATCCTCGACGCCGCCGGCGCCCTGGAGGACGTGCGCCGCTCGGGCCGCGTCGACGGGCGCTCGCTGCTGGACCTGTTCCGCGGCGACCGGGCGCGACCGCTGTCCAGCACGGTGCTCATCCAAGCCGGCACCAAGCGTCGCGCAGCCGTGCGCGGCAACGACGGCTGGGCCTTCCGCGGCGTCACGACCGCCCGCTACACCTACGCCGAGCACTTCACCGGCCAGTCCGAGCTCTACGACCGCGAGGTCGACCCGCACGAGCTCGACAACCTGCTGGAGCTGCGCAGTGGCGACCTGCGCCGCGGCGCCCGGGGGTACGCCGACGTGCTCGACGCCCTGCGCTCGCGGCTCCGCGACCTGCGCTCGTGCCAGGGCCCGGCCGAGTGCGACCGCCGCTACCCGCCGCTCCCCGACCCGCGCTGACCCCCGCACCCGCCTGGGCCGCCGATCGTCTAGCATGACGGCGGCCGGTCAGCCGGTCGTGCGGATGTAGCTCAGTTGGTAGAGCGCGACCTTCCCAAGGTCGATGTCGCGAGTTCGAGTCTCGTCATCCGCTCCAGTTCCCTAGACCGCCACGTGGCGCGCAGAGCGCGACGCTCTGCCCACCGTCGATGTCGCGAGTTCGAGTCTCGTCATCCGCTCCAGTTCCCTAGACCCCCACGTGGCGCGCAGAGCGCGACGCTCTGCCCACCGTCGATGTCGCGAGTTCGAGTCTCGTCATCCGCTCCACATTCCAGGGGCGCGCAGAGCGCCACGCACCACGCACCACCGAGAGCCCACCCCCGCGGTGGGCTCGGTTGCTTCTAGGGTCGAGTCGTGGAGTTCACCGGTTTCCCCGTCGCGGCGCTCGACTTCTACGACGACCTCGAGGTCGACAACACCAAGTCGTTCTGGGAGGCCCACAAGCACGTGTACGCCGAGTCCGTGAAAGCGCCGATGACGGCGCTGTGCAAGGAGCTCGAGGCGGAGTTCGGGACCGCGAAGATCTTCCGGCCCTACCGCGACGTGCGGTTCGCCAAGGACAAGACGCCGTACAAGACCCACCAGGGCGCGTACGTCGGGGTCGGCCCGGCGACGGGGTGGTACGTCGAGATCAGCCCCGCCGGCCTGCGCACCGGTGCCGGGTTCTATGAGGCGTCGGGCACCCGCCTGGCGGCGTACCGCGAGGCCGTCGCGCACGAGCGCTTCGGACCCGAGCTGGAGGCGCTGGTCGCGGGGCTGGAGGGGCGGGGCTTCGAGGTCGGCGGCGACACCCTCAAGACCCACCCGCGCGGCTTCGACGCCGACCACCCGCGGATCGCCCTGCTGCGGCACAAGTCGCTGACCCTGGGCAGGCAGCACGGCTTCGGCCCGGAGATCCACACGGCCACGGCGCTCGACCTGGTGCGCGACGACTGGCGCTCGCTGCGCCCGCTCGTGGAGTGGGCCCAGCGGCACGTGCAGGACTGACCGGTCGGGGGCTCAGAACTGCCCGGTCGGCGGTTCGGAAGTGACGGCTCGGCGGTTCAGATCAGCCCCCGGGCGCAGTGCTGACCTCGGGCGCCGGTCCCGCCGACGTACGCGAGAGACGGAGATCTAGAACACGTTCTCGTTCCGTCGTACGATCCGCTCGTGACGACCACGACCGGCTCCGCCCGCCCCGCAGCCCTCACCTCCGACGCCATCGACTGGCGCGCCAGCACCGACGAGCACCCGGCGCGGATGGCCTCGATGCGCTCCTACTCCGCGGTCGCCAAGGGCGACCTGGAGGAGTGGCTGACGGTGTACGCCGAGGACGGGGTCGTCGAGGACCCGGTCGGCCCCTCGATGTTCGACCCCGAGGGCAAGGGCCACCGCGGGCACGCGGGCATCCGGGCGTTCTGGGAGCAGGCGATCGCGCCGATCGACACCTTCGCCTTCACCATCACCGAGTCCTTCGCCAACCCGGGCAGCAACACCTGCGCCAACATCGGCTCGATCCGCACGGCCTTCGCCGACGGCTCGCACACCACGACCGACCTCATCATGGTCTACGTCGTCGACGACGAGGGGCGCGTGAGCTCGATGAAGGCCTACTGGGAGCCCGAGCGCACCATGGCCTCCTTCACCCAGGCTTAGGCGAGGCGTCGGCGGGGCGCCACCCCGCCGTTCACCTGCCGCTCCCCTGGCGGGACCACGCTGGCGGCATGGCCAAGCGCAGGTTCGTCGTCCACCTCGGACTCCCCCACACCGGCGCCGGCGGCCTCGCCGCCGTGCTCGCCGCCCACGCCGGCCCGCTCGCGGAGGCCGGCGTCCGGGTCCCTGCCCGCAGCGCCGACGAGGCGCGTCGTGCCGCCCTGGAGCTGCGCCGCCTGCACGGCACCTACGGGCTGAAGCGCAAGGAGGTCGAGGGGACCCTCGCGCTGCTGTGCAAGCGTGCGCGCAAGGAGGGCGCCAAGACCCACGACGCGGTCGTCGTCTCCGACGACCTGTTGGCCGGCGCCACGCGTGAGCAGGTCGCCCTGCTGCTGGACAGCCTCGCCGGCTTCGAGGTACACCTCGTCGCGACGCTGGCCGACCCCGCGCGGCAGCTGGTCGCCGCGTGGTCCGAGGCGGTCCGCGCCGGCTCCGACCTGGAGCTGCGTCGCTACGCCCGCCGCGTCCTGGACCCGGCCCGCCGACTCGACGAGGCCGGTGCCTTCTGGGCCGACCAGGACGTGGAGCAGGTGCTGGAGCGCTGGTCCTCGGAGCTGCGCCGCCCCGACCGGGTGCACGTCGTGGTCCCGCAGCCGGGCGAGGACCCGGTCCTCGCCACCTGGCGGTGCGTCGCCCGCGTCGTCGGCGCCGACCCCGGCGCGCTGCCGGTCGACACCCACGCGAGTGCCGTCACCCTCGACCCGGCGGGCCTCTCGGGCCCCGCCGGTGCGACGGGTGCCGCGGGCGCGCTGGGCTCGTCCCTGGGCTCGTCCCTGGGCTCGCTCGAGGTGCTGCGCGGCGTCAACGCCTCGGTCGACGGCCGCGCGGACGGGCGGATCCGGCGCCAGCTGGTCGACGCCCACCTGGCACCGACCTCCGACGCCCTCCCCCCGGCACCCGCGGACCTGCACGAGGAGCTCCTCGACCTCGGCGAGCGCTGGCGCAAGGCCCTCGCCGACGGCGGGTACGACGTCGTCGGCGACACCACGCCGCTGCTGCCCTCGCCCGCGCCGGTCCGGGCGGTCGTGGAGCCCACGACCGAGGAGCGGCTCGCGACCACCACCGACGCGCTGGGCGACCTGCTGGTCGAGCTGGCCCGCACCCGCGAGCACGTCGAGGACCTCCTCAAGCGCAACGCCAAGCTCGAGCGCAAGCGGGCCAGCCTCCGCACCCGGCTCGCCGCCGCCCTCGTCGAGGGCTGACCCGGGGGCCGCACCGGCCCCCCGTCGTACGTCGAGCCGGCCGTCCCGGCGGTCAGTGCGGTGCCCAGGCGTCCTCGTCCGCGGTCCGCTGGGACACGCAGTCGGGCAGCTGCTGGTCGGCGAGTTGCTGGATGGAGACGTGCTCGAAGACGTCGCGCAGCGAGCGACGGGCGGCGATCCAGACCTGCTGGAGCGGCTCGGCGCGCTCGTTGTACTCCACCGACTCCGGGCGCAGGCCGTAGACGGAGACGAGCGGGCCGTCGACGGCACGGATCACGTCGGCCACCGAGACCTCGCTGGCCGGACGGGCCAGCCGCCACCCGCCGGACTGGCCGCGCTGGCTCAGCACGACGCCGGCGCGGCGCAGGTCGGCGAGGATCGCCTGCAGGAAGTTGCGAGGGATGTCCTGCAGCCTGCCGAGCTCCTCGGCGCTCACGGCGGGGCCCCCGACGCGTCCCGACATCTCGATCAGCGCCCGCAGGGCGTAGTCGGACTTGGCGGAGACGCGCATGGGGCCAGTGTGTCAGAGGAGTCGATCGAGTCACTCGACATCGTCGACCTGGCCAGCCCGCCGCCGCGGCCCCGACGCGGTCGGTCACCGGATTCCCTTGCCAGGCACCGGTTCCGGCCGATCTGGACGTCACCCGGAAGTGGTTGCCCGCTAAGTTACTCGCGCGTATCATCGCTTATTACCGGCCAGTAGCACACCGACGTGCTGCCCCCATGCGACGCCGGTTCCCGAGAGCAGAAGGTGGGCCCCCGTGAGCCACTACAAGAGCAACCTGCGCGACATCGAGTTCAACCTCTTCGAGGTGCTCAACCGTGACGAGGTCCTGGGCACCGGTCCGTTCGCCGACATCGACGGCGACACCGCCCGCGAGGTGCTGGCCGAGGTCGAGCGCCTCGCCCGCGAGGACCTCGCCGCGTCCTTCGTCGACGCCGACCGCAACCCGCCGGTCTTTGACCCGGCCACCAACACCGCGCCGCTCCCCGAGTCGTTCAAGAAGAGCTACCAGGCCTGGATGGACTCGGAGTTCTGGCGCCTGCAGACCTTCGCCGAGCTGGGCGGCACGCCCGCCCCGCCGACGATCTCCTGGGGTCTGGGCGAGCTGGTGCTCGGCGCCAACCCCGCCATCTGGATGTACGGCGCCGGCCCGATGTTCGCCGGCGTGCTCCACCGCAACGGCATCGAGCGCGACAAGAAGATCGCACAGCTCATGATCGACAAGGGCTGGGTCGCCACCATGGTGCTGACCGAGCCCGACGCCGGCTCCGACGTGGGCGCGGGTCGCACCAAGGCGACCCCCAACGAGGACGGCACCTGGAACATCGAGGGCGTCAAGCGGTTCATCACCTCCGCCGAGTCCGACCTCTCCGACAACGTGATCCACCTCGTCCTCGCGCGCCCCTCGGGCGTCGAGGGCGCCGGTGGCCCGGGCACCAAGGGCCTCTCGCTCTTCATCGTCCCGAAGTTCCACTTCGACCTCGAGACCGGCGAGCTGGGCGAGCGCAACGGCGCCTACGTCACCAACGTCGAGCACAAGATGGGCATCAAGGTCTCCAACACCTGCGAGGTCACCTTCGGCGACCCGGCCGTCGGCGGCGGCGAGCCGGCCCGCGGCTGGCTGCTCGGCGAGGTCCACGACGGCATCGCGCAGATGTTCCAGGTCATCGAGAACGCCCGGATGATGGTCGGCACCAAGGCCATCGCCACCCTCTCCACCGGCTACCTCAACGCCCTGGAGTTCGCCAAGACCCGCCAGCAGGGCGCCGACCTGACCCAGTCCGGCGACAAGACCGCGCCGCGCGTCACGATCACCCACCACCCCGACGTGCGCCGCTCGCTGATGACGCAGAAGTCCTACGCCGAGGCGATGCGCGCCCTCGTGCTCTACACCGCCTCCTGGCAGGACAAGGTGATGATCGCCGAGCACGAGGGCACGATGGACTCCGAGGAGACCAAGCTCGCCGAGGCGGTCAACGACCTGCTGCTGCCGATCGTGAAGGGCTACGGCTCCGAGCGCTCGTGGACCCTGCTGGGCACCGAGTCCCTGCAGACCTTCGGTGGCTCCGGCTTCCTGCAGGAGTACCCCATCGAGCAGTACGTCCGCGACGCCAAGATCGACACCCTCTACGAGGGCACCACCGCGATCCAGGGCCAGGACTTCTTCTTCCGCAAGATCGTCAAGGACCAGGGCCGGGCGCTGGGCCACGTGGCCGGCGAGATCCAGGCGTTCCTCGACGCCGAGGCCGGCAACGGCCGGCTGAAGAACGAGCGCGCCCTGCTCGCCACCGCGCTCGACGACGCCAACGCCATGGTCGGTCACCTGATCAACGATCTGATGTCGGCGCAGGAGGAGATCCGCAACATCTACAAGGTCGGCCTCAACACCTCGCGCCTGCTGATGGCGCTCGGTGACGTGGTCTGCGCCTGGCTGCTGCTCCGCGGCGCCGAGGTCGCGCTGGAGAAGCTCGGCGGCCCCGACGGCGGCGGCAAGGACAAGGCGTTCTACGAGGGCAAGGTCGCCGCTGCGCAGTTCTTCGCGCAGAACGTGCTCCCGAAGCTCTCCGCCGAGCGCGCGATCGCCGAGTCGACCGACCTGGCGCTGATGGACCTCGACGAGGCTGCGTTCTGACGCACTGAGCCCACGTCGTACGACGGCCCGCTGCCCTCCGGGGTGGCGGGCCGTCGGCGTTCGCGCGCGGGATAGTCCGAATCCGGATTGATGCTCAGCGCGCGCTGGGGATCAATTCTGATTCGGACTACCCACCGCCGTCGTCAGCCCAGGTGTCGCGCCGCCGCGGAGCGGACGGCGTCGGTGAGCCGGTCCAGCAGCGGGGAGTCCAGGCGCCAGCGCTGCCAGTGGAGGGGTACGCCGACGGTCCGGTCGGCCGCGAGCCGGACGAGCCGCCCGTCGCGCTCGAGCGGGACCAGCTGCTCCTCGGGCAGCATGCCCCAGCCGAGACCGGCCGTGACCGCAGCGAGGAAGTCCGCGGACGTCGGGACCCGGTGCGCGGGCGGGGCGCTCACGCCCAGCTCGGCCAGCAGGTCGTGCTGGAGGGTGTCCTTGGGGTTGAAGACGACCATCGGGAGGCGGCTCCAGTCGGGGCGGCCGGAGGCGTCGGCGTGCCGCTCGGCCAGCCAGGTGGCCGCGGCCGCGTGGTAGCGCATCATCCCCAGGTGCTCCACCGAGCAGCCCTGCACCGGCACGGGGTCGCTGGTGACCGCGGCCAGGGCCTCGCCGCGGCGCAGCAGGTCGTGGGAGTGCGCCTGGTCCTCGACCTCCAGGCGCAGCAGCACGTCGTCCCAGCCGGCGACGGCGGTGAGGACGTCGCGGAACCAGGTCGCCAGGGAGTCGGCGTTGACCGCCACGCCCAGCTCCGTGCGACCGGCCTCCTGCGGCTGCAGGAGGCCGCGGGCCTCGGCCTCCAGCAGCGCCTGCGCGCGCCCCAGCCGCACCAGCACCAGGCCGGCGTCGGTGGCCGTGCAGGGTGCGGCCCGACGTACGAGCACCTGGCCGACGGCCGACTCCAGCGCACGCACCCGCTGGCTGACCGCGCTCGGTGTCACGTGCAGCGCCCGGGCGGCGGCCTCGAACGTGCCGTGGTCCACGACCGCGACGAGGGCGGCGAGCTGGGCCGCGGGCAGCGGCGCGGTGAGTGGTGGACGGGCCGTCATGAAGCGATGCTAAGGGACCTGCAGATTCCTTCGCTTCCCTTCATCGGTTGCGCTGCCTACCGTCGAGCCGTGCTCACCCCCGTCCTCGTCACCGCCCTGACCGGGCTCGCCGCCGGGCTGACCCTCATCGTGGCGATCGGCAGCCAGAACGCCTTCGTCCTGCGCTCGGGCCTGGCCCGCCACCACGTCGGACCGGTCGTCGCGGTCTGCGCGATCTCCGACGCGGTGCTGATCAGCGCCGGGGTCGCCGGGATCGGGACGATCGTGACCCGGGCGCCGGTGGTGCTCGACGTGGTGCGGTGGGGCGGGGTGGTCTTCCTGACGGCGTACGCCGCCCTCTCCTTCCGCCGGGCCTGGCGGGGCGGCGAGGTGCTGGACGGCTCCGCGGCTCCGGGGGGTGCGGCCGGGCCGCTGTCGGCGGCGCTGCTCACGGCCGTCGCACTGACCTGGCTCAACCCGCACGTCTACCTCGACACCGTCCTGCTGCTCGGCTCGCTGGCCAACGGCTCCGAGGACCGGTGGGCCTTCGCGGTCGGCGCGGTGGTGGCGTCGCTGGTGTGGTTCACCGGGCTGGGGTACGGCGCGCGGTTGGCCTCCCCGCTCTTCGCCCGGCCCCGCGCCTGGCAGGTCCTCGACGTGCTGATCGGGGTCACGATGCTGCTCATCGCCGTGAAGCTGGCGCGGGGGTAGCCGGGGCTTTTCCGGCTCTCGGAAGGTTCAGCGGCGCCCCGCTGAACCTCACGCTCCCCCGCTGCACCTGCGTCGGCGCCCCGTGACCTCCAGCGGCGCCCCGCTGAACCTCACGCACCCCCGCTGAACCTCACGCACCCCCCAGCGGCAGCACCAGCTCCCCGGGCCCCTCGGCGGAGACCCGCACGGGGATCCCCCAGTCCTGCTGGTGCATCCGGCAGGCGGCGCCCTCACCCCCGTCGGCGTCGCAGGAGGCGGCGCGAGCGGCGACGTGGAGGACGCCCTCCCCGGCGTGCTGGTCCAGCTCGAGCACTCGGGTCAGGTCGGTGCCGCGGCCGCCGCCGGAGCGGATCAGCCCCGGCGGCGTCGACTCCACGACCAGCTGCGAGGGCGGGCCGAAGCGGTCGTCGACCTTCTGCCCCGGCGGCGGCGTGAAGGTGATCGTCAGCGACAGCGAGGCCGCGACGGGGGTGACCGGCCGCTGCGTGGAGTGCGCGAACCCGTCCACCCTCACCACCCCGCCCAGCGGCACCCGGGTCAGCCGGTGGGCGGTCGACTCGACGACGACCAGCTGGGAGGGGTCGGCCGGGTCGACGTACGCCGCCGACGGCTCGGCCAGGCCGTCCGCGAGCGTCCCCACCGACCCGCTGGCCGGGTCGTAGCGGCGCACGGCGCCGTTGTAGGTGTCGCAGACCGCGACCGAGCCGTCGGGCAGCACGGTGACCCCGAGCGGGTGCTGGAGCAGCGCCTGCTCGGCCGGCCCGTCCTGGAAGCCGAACTCGAAGAGCCCCGACCCCACGACGGTGTGCACGGAGCCGTCGGCGAGGTAGCGCAGCGAGGACGTCTCCGAGTCGGCGATCCACAGCCGGTCCCCGTCGGGCGCCAGCCGCGAGGTCTGCGCGAACCAGGCGTCGGCGAGCGGGCCGTCGAGCAGGCCCTCGTTGGTCGTGCCGGCGGCGACCCCGACCGCCCCGGTCAGCGGGTCGAGGGTCCACAGCTGGTGGATGCCGGCCATCGCGACCCACACCCGGTCGCCCCACCACGCCACGTCCCACGGCGAGGAGAGCCGCTCGACGCCGTCGCCGGGCATCCACTGCTGCCCGTCGCCGGCGAGCGTGCGGACCGAGCCGTCCTCCAGCCGCAGCCCGGCCAGCCGGTGGCCCACGGTGTCGGCCACGACCACGTCGTACCCCACCGCCACCGCGACGTCGGCCGGCAGCAGGCACAGCCCGTTGGGCTCGCGGAACCCGCCGAAGCGGCGCACGACCTCGCCGTCCGCGGACAGCTCGACCACCTGGTCGTGGCCGGCGTCGGCGACGAGGACGCCCCCGCCCGCGAGCGGGACCGCCGAAGCCGGGAACCGCAGGTCGCTCGGCTCCACGACGGGCGGGACGTACGGCGAGTCGCCGGGCTGCAGCGTGCCGCGCTCGCGGTGCTGCGGGACCAGCTCGGCCAGCAGCGCCTCGATCCCATGGGCGTGCCCCTCCCCGGCGTACTGCGCGACGACGTAGCCCTCCGGGTCGATGAGCACCAGCGTCGGCCAGGCGCGGGCGGTGTAGGCCTGCCAGGTCACCAGCTCGGGGTCGTCGAGCACCGGGTGGTGCACGCCGTAGCGCTCGACGGCCGCCGCGAGCGCGACCGGGTCGGCCTCGTGGACGAACTTCGGGGAGTGCACCCCGATGACCACCAGCTCCTCGGCGTACGCCGCCTCGACCGGTCGCAGCTCGTCGAGCACGTGCAGGCAGTTGACGCAGCAGAAGGTCCAGAAGTCCAGCAGGACGAAGCGACCGCGCAGGTCCGCGAGGCGCAGCGGGCCGTCGGTGTTGAGCCACCCGCGGCCGACGAGCTCAGGGGCCCTGACGGGCTGCCGGACGGGCTGGCGACGGGGCTGGGTGCTCACTCCCCCGATCCTCCCCCGCACAGACCCTCCCGACCAACCCAAAGGGTGGTCGACAGGGTAAAGGCGACGCCCCGGGCGGCCCCGGGTTAGCGTGCGCTGACACCCGGGGGAGGCTGGATGGACGGACTCGACGACGGCGCCACCTCGCTGGGCGTGGACGCCTCGTTCGACCGCTACGCGCGGATGCTCCGCCGCGCGCTCGACGTCCCCGTCGCGCTGGTCAGCCTGGTCGAGGCCGACCGCCAGGTCTTCGTCGGCGCCGAGGGCCTCCCCGCGCCGTACGACGCCGCGCGGCAGACCCCGTTGACCCACTCCTTCTGCCAGTGGGTCGTCCACGACCAGGCGCCGGTCGTGACCGAGGACGCACGCCTCGACGAGCGCCTGCGCGACAACCTGGCGATTCCCGACCTCGGGGTCGTCGCCTACGCCGGCCACCCGATCCGCGACCACACCGGCCAGATCATCGGCTCGCTCTGCGCCATCGACCCCGAGCCGCGCGCCTGGACCCCCGACGCGCTCGAGGCCCTGGCGGACCTCGCCGCCGCGTGCTCCACCGAGCTCGCCCAGCGCGGGTTGCGGGCGGAGGCCGCCGAGGCCGCCCAGGAGGCCGACTCGCTGGGCCGGCGCAGCGCCGTCCTGCTCGCCCTCAGCGAGGGCCTGGCCTCGGCGGCGACCGTCACCGAGGTCGCGGCGGCCGCCGAGCGGGTGGCCCGCGAGCAGCTCGGCTGCCTGCGCGCCGGCATCTGGCTCTCCGAGGCCGCCGCCCACGACCTGCCGACCCAGCCGCACCTCGACGTCGAGGTCCCCCGGCTGCACTACGTGCCACAGGCCGGGGACACGTGGCGCTCGGCCCAGCTCAACAACAGCCTGCGCGCGGACCTGAGCAACCCCCTGGGCCACTGCCTCGTCAGCGAGCGCCCACTGGCCTACCGCGACCGCGCCGACCAGAACCAGCACTACCCGGACCTGGACTATCGCGAGCAGATCGGCGAGTGCCGCGCCTTCTTCCCGCTGACCACCGCGGGGCGGACCTTCGGGGCGATGGCGGTGATCTGGGACGACTGCCGCGACCTCGCCGAGGACGAGCTGGCCACGCTCGGTGTGCTGGCGACGTACGCCGCCCAGTCGCTGTCCCGCGCCCTGCTCGTCCAGGAGCAGCACGACGCGCTGGTCGTCCTCCAGACCGCCCTGCTCCCTCGGCTGCCGGAGACCGAGGAGCTGGAGATGGCCGCGCGCTACCGGCCCGCGGCCGCGCGGGACCAGGTCGGCGGCGACTGGTACGACGCCGTGCTCATGCCCTCCGGCGCGACCAGCCTGATGATCGGCGACGTCGTCGGGCACGACATCGGCGCGGCCGCGACGATGGGCCAGATGCGCACCACCTTGCGCGCGCTGGCGTGGGCCGTCGACGACCCGCCGTCGCGACAGGTGCTGCGCCTGGAGGAGGCGATGGCCGACCTCGGCGTCGACGGCCTGGCGACCCTGGTCTACCTCCGGATCGAGGAGCCCGACGGCTCCGGCGGCCGCACCCTGCGCTGGACCAACGCCGGCCACCCGCCACCGCTGCTGCTGACCCCTGACGGCGAGGTCACCTGGCTCGAGGACGAGCACCACGACCTCATGCTCGGCGTGCTGCCCGACGCCCACCGCAGCGACAACCGGCGCCGCGTCCCCGACGGCTCCACGTTGCTGCTCTACACCGACGGCCTGGTCGAGCGTCGGGGCGAGGACCTCACCGACGGGCTCGAGCGGCTGCGCAAGGCCGCGCTCGCACAGCCGCCGGGTCCGGTCCCCGACTTCCTCGACGGGGTCCTCACCGACCTCGACGACGGGGCGCTCGCCGACGATGTTGCGGTCCTCGCGGTCAGGTTCCGGTAGCCACGCCGCCTGGTGGGCGCTGCTCGCTAAAGTCCGGCACATGAGCGACCAGGAGGTGCTGGCGGGGTACGCCGACGTGTGGTGGCAGGCGATCGACGACTTCACCGCCCTGCTCGAGGGCCTGGACGAGGCCGACTGGGACCGGCCCACCGACCTCCCTGGCTGGGACGTGCGGGCGGTCGCAGCCCACGTCGCCCACCTGGAGAAGGTGCTGGCGACCGGCGAGGAGGAGCACGCCGACATCGGCGACCCGCCGCCGGCCCACGTCACCGGGCTGATGGGCCACTACACCGAGATCGGGGTCGTCAACCGCCGCGGGGCCAGCCCCGACGCGATCATCAACGAGATCCGCGAGGCCGCCACCGCCCGGCGTACGGCGCTGCTCGCCGACCCGCCCACCGACGCCGACGCCAAGCCCGAGCGCATCTTCGGGGGCGTGCCCTGGACCTGGCGCACGCTGCTGCGCAACCGCCCCCTCGACGTGTGGATGCACGAGCAGGACGTGCGTCGCGCCGTCGCTCGCCCCGGAGGCATGGACACCGAGCCGGCGCGGCACACCGCGGAGTACCTCGCCGAGTCCATGGGCTTCGTCCTCGCCAAGAAGGTCGGTGCCGAGCCCGGGACCTCGCTGGTGCTGGAGATGGAGGGCAGCGCGCCGTTCGCCTTCGAGGTCGGCGAGGACCGCCGCGGCCGCGTGCTCCCCGAGCCGCCCGCGACCCCCGACGTGCTCCTGGCGATGGACCGCGAGTCCTTCACGTGCCTGGCCGGCGGTCGCCGTCCGGCCCCCGGGGCCGTGCGGGTCGAGGGCGACGAGGCCCTCGCGCAGCGCGTGCTCGACAGCATGGCCACCACCCCCTGAGGCGCCCCGACCAGCCGCAAGGACGACCCGTGACCGACACCTGGGACCTCGCCCGCATGCCCGACCAGGCCGGCCGCACCATCGTGGTCACCGGCCCCTCGCTCGGTGGCCTCGGCCACCACACCGCGCTCGAGCTGGCCCGACGCGGCGCCCGCGTCGTGCTCGCCGGGCGCACCCCGCGCAAGCTCGACGAGACGTCCGTGGCGATCACCGACGAGGTGCCCGCGGCCGACGTCGTACCCCTCGTCGTGGACCTCTCCGACCTGGCCTCCGTCCGCTCCGCCGGGGCGGCCGCCGCCGCCCTCGGGCCGATCGACGTGCTGGTCAACAACGCCGGCGTCATGGGGGTCTCGGGTCCGCGCACGTACGACGGGTTCGAGACGACCATGGCCACCAACCACTTCGGACCGTTCCTGCTCACCGGCCTGCTGCTCCCGCAGCTGACGGCCGCGGACAGTGGTGGCCGGGTCGTGACCGTCTCCTCGCAGTTCCACCGGGTGGCGCGCCGCGCACCGCTCGAGGACCCCCGCGCCGAGACCCGGCGCGCCGACCCGTGGGGCGCCTACGCCCGGTCCAAGCTCGCCAACCTGCTCTTCACCCTCGAGCTGGACCGGCGCTGCCGGGCCGCCGAAGTACCGGTCAAGGCGCTGGCCGCGCACCCCGGGTTCGCCGGGACGCACCTGGCCGCGAACGGGCAGTACGGCCGGTCCTCCGGCGGCATCGCCTCCATCCTCGACGCCACCATCCGAGCGGTCTCCCAGTCCGCCGCGGCGGGCGCGCAGCCGACCCTCATGGCCGCGACCGCCGACCTCCCCGGCGGCACCTACTGCGGACCCAGCGGCCCGGGCGAGATGGCCGGTCGGCCCCAGGTGACGCTGATGGGCAAGCGCGCCCGCGACGCCGACGCCGCCCGGCGCCTGTGGGAGATCAGCGAGGCGGCCACGGGCATCCGGTACCCCTGACAGTCGCCATCGCCGATCGCGATGTCGCGATGTCGCGATGTCGCGATGTCGCGATGTCGCGATGGATGGTCGACATGCGAGCAGCGCCAGCGCCCACCGCTGGTCGAGCAGGCGAGCGCCAGCGAGCCGTCGTCGAGACCGCGCACACCGCCGCGCCCTGCTGTACCCCTGGTTGCTCCCTGGGTCACCCTCGGTGGGTCGTGGCGCGTTCGCGCTGCAGCAGTTCCTGGATTTCAGGAAGCCGTGGTCGCCGTGGGTGCCACCTGAGCTTCTTGGTTGCGCTTGTCTGGGTGGTCGCCCTCCACTGGGGTGCTCGCCTCGGCTGGGCTTGGATCGGCGCTTCAGAAACTCGCCTGAAAGTGGGTCTGACCTGGTGAAACTCTATTCTTCGAACGTGTGTTCGACTATACTTTCACCATGTCCACCAGCTCCCTCCTCGACGCGATCCGCGCCGCCAAGGCGCGCGAGGACGACGCCGCGCGGGAGCTGCTGATCGGTGTCGCGCAGTGGGCAGATGCGCACACCACCGGCGCGCTGATGCCGGACCTGTACGGCACCTACAGCCACCCCGACGAGGAGGCGTACGACGCCGCCGAGTCCGCATGGATCCAGCGCTTCGGGATGCCCGGTGCCGACACCATGCTCGACCTCGCCGGCGCCGGTGCTCCCGAGGTCTCCGACTTCGCCGTCACCGAGCTCTCCACCGCCCTCGGGCGCACGCGCGAGTCCGGGCGCCTGCTCGTAGGTGACGCTGTCGAGGCCAAGCACCGCCTCCCCAAGGTCTGGGCCCGACTCGTCGCCGGACAGGTCACCGCGTGGCGGGTCCGCCGCCTCGCCCAGACCACCAAGGCCCTCTCCGAAGCGGCCGTGGCGTTCGTCGACACCCAGGTCGCCCACGTCGTCCACACCGCCGGCCCCATCGTCGTCGACCGACTCGTCCTCGAAGCCTCCGCCCGGTTCGACCCCGAATCCACCGAGGTCACCGAGTGCGACACCCGCGCCAACCTCTACTTCGACCTCGACCTTGCCACCCCCGCCACCTGCGTCGGCACCTCGTCCGCTGTGTCCGCCGACGGACTCCTCGACCGCGCTGATGCCGAGGACCTCGAGCAAGCGATCCGCCACATCGCCCACCAGCTCCTCGCCGACGGCTCCACCGACACCCTCGCTGTCCGCCGCGCCAAAGCCCTCGGCTACATCGCCCGCGGCCAGGACACCCTCCCCGAGGACGATCCTCGAGCGACGGAGGATGGTCGAGCAGGGAGGAGCGCCAGCGACGAGCGTCGTCGAGACCGCGCAACCAGCGCACCCACCGACCCCGGCACCCGCATCGGAAGCAGCACGGCTCCCCGCCGCACCGTGATCCTGACCGTCCACCTGAGCGACGCCGCGCTGACCGGCGCACCCCAGATCGACCCCGCCACCGGTGGGCTCGCCCTCAACCTCGCCCGCATTGAGAACCACCGCCAGCTCCTGACCGCCGACGCCATCCGCGAGTGGTGCGGGGTCCCCGGCACCCAGGTCATCGTCAAGCCCGTCATCGACCTCCACGACACCGTCGCCGTCGACTCCTACGAGGTCCCCGACCGCATCGCCAACCGGGTCAAGCTCACCAGGACCACCTGCTCGTTCCCGCACTGCCGCAGGCCCGCCGAGACCGCCGACCTCGACCACACCATCGAGTACGTCCCACCCGAGCAAGGCGGCCCACCCGGACAAACCAGCACAGAGAACCTCGCACCGCTGTGCCGGCACGACCACCGCGCCAAGACCCACCCCTCACCAGCAGGCAGACCCTGGGCCGTCCGCGGACTCTCACCAGGCCACTGGCTCTGGACCAGCCCCCACGGCCAGCGCTACCTCGTCCACCCCGACGGCACCACCCCACTCACCGCCTGACCCCCAGGCACCGCAGCACCCGCTCGCAGCCCGACCACCACGCGCGTGGCCGGGCTACCAGCACGCCCACCCGCCGCTCCGTTGGTCGAACGAGTGAGAAGCCCCGGGGAACGAGCTGCCGGCGAACCGCCGCTCGACGTCCTCGCGGCGTCGCCATGCCATCCAGCCCGCCGGGCCGCGAGACGTCAGCCGCCGGCCCTGCCCTGTGGCGCCGCCCCGACACAGACGCGCCGGCGCGGCCCCCGGGGGGCGGGCGTACCGGCCGCCGCAAGTCGCCGGCGACAGTTCGAGCGGTGCGGTCAGTCGGACGTAGACGCTGCTGGTCGCCGCATCGACCCGCACCTGGTCACCGCCCACAGACAGCCCACGCGGTCTCGACGACGGCTCGCGCTGTCGCTCGCCGGGAGAGACCACCGAACGAGGAGTCTCAGTCCCGCAGCCCGCGGGTGCCGTCGACGACCCGGACCAGCCCGGCGCGGGTGCCGACGAAGGCTGCGCCACCGGGGCCGAGGGTGACGGGGGCGCCGTCACTGTCGGCCCACGGGCCGGTGCCGCCGCGGGCCGACCAGGCCGTGCGGCCGGTGCGGGCGTCGAGGGCGGTGAGGTACCACGCGTCGGCGCCCAGCCAGCTGCGGCGCTTGGTCCAGGCGTACAGCAGCCCGGTCGCCCGCGAGAGGGTCGCGCCCGACGTCGGCGCGACCTCCGGGGAGGTCCAGGCCGTGCGGCAGTCCGCCTCCACCCGCGCCAGGCCGCCCGACGGGCGGCGGCCGAGCACCCCGCTGGACAGCCCGGTCCAGCCGTGGCCGTTCGTGACGACCACGCCGCCCTCCACCGGCACCAGGGCGGCCTCGGTGGCGGACGCGTCGTCCTCGAAGACCTGCGTGCGGCAGACCTGCTCGCCGTCGCCTGCCCGCAGGACCACCACGTGCATCCGCGGGTTGGCGTTGTCGGTGAAGGCGAGCAGCGGCCCCGCGTCGGAGTCGACGAGCACCGCCCCCGAGCCGCTGCCGGCGTCGCGCTGGCCGCGCTTCACCCCGCTCCCGGTCTCGTACGCCGTGCGCCACCCGACCAGCGGGGCACCCGCCCTCGTGACGACCCGGTGCACCGCCTCGACCGTCGTGACGTAGACGCCGTCCCGGTCGGCGGCCAGCGGCTGTCCGACCGGCTCCCCGAGGTCCACGACGACCGGGTCGGCGTCCCCGGCGACGACGCCCACGAGCCCGGCGGCCGTCGCGAACCAGGCCCGCTCGGCCCCGTCGAGCACCACCGCCACCACGCAGTCCCCCGCGGGCACGACCGGGGCGAGGTCCACGACCGCCTCGGTCACCAGCGCCGGGTCGTCCGCGGCGTCGGCGGTGGCGACCTGCAGCAGCCGCCGGTCACCGGTGGCGACGAGCAGGTTGCCCGCGGCGTCGAGCACCGGCGGCGCGGGCGCCCCCGGCTCCCCGCACGCCTCGGGCAGCTCCTGCGTCGCGACCGGCCGCAGCGTGCGCGGGTCGATCACCTTCAGCCGCGCGCCACTTCGACTGGTGCACAGTGCCGCGAGGCGCCCGTGGGAGTCGGGCAGCAGGGCGCCGCAATGCTCCGCGCCGAACCACGCCGAGTCGACCTCCACCGACAGCCCCAGCGGACCGGGCAGGTCGGAGACGGTCGGCACGACGACCGGGTCGGGCACGTCCCCGTCGTCGGGGGGCAGCGGCTGGGCGGAGACGGGGCGACCCGTGTAGCCGGGGGTCACCCACGCACCCCCGCCCGGCGGCACCGGCAGCCGACCGTCCGGAAGCACCCACAGCCCGCCCACGACGAGTCCGGTCGCGGCAGCGGCCGCGAGCGTCGTACGACGGGTGGGGGGCCGGGACCCGAGCAGCAGCGGGCGCCCGCGGCGACCCGTGCGGGGCACCGCGAGCAGCACCACGACGGCGACGACGACCAGCGGCCCGAGCGCCAGCCACAGGGAGACGACCGCCACCCAGGCGACCGGACGGGCCCACCGCAACGGCGTCAGCGTCCTCGCGGGCCGAACTCCGGGGCGACCCGTGCGAAGGCCGCCTTCCGCGCGACGGCGGTGTTGCGCGCCGCCAGCAGCCACGCCTGCTCGACCCGCTCGCGGAGGAAGGTGTAGCGCGCCCCGGCGGTCCAGGTGTCGTCGAAGAGCCGCTTGGCCGCGGCGAGCTGGTCCGGCGAGCGGCCCTTGAGCTGCTGGGCGAGCGCGAGCGCGGCCGCCACGGGGTCCTCGTCGAGGGTCGTGACCAGGCCGAGGCGGTGGGCCTCGGTGCCGGGGACGACCTCGGCGGTCATCGTCAGCTTCTTGGCCACGTCGATGCCGACCAGCTCCTTGAGCGACCGGACACCGGACATGTCGGGGATGATCCCCCACTTGCCCTCGAGCACCGACCACTGCGAGTCGGGGGTCGCGACCCGGAAGTCGGCCGCCAGCGCGATCTGCAGCCCCCCGCCGAGGCAGTGGCCGTGGACCGCGGCCACGACCGGGACCGGCAGCCGGCGCCAGGCCCAGCAGGCCTCCTGGAAGGTGTTGGTGCCGCGGAGCGGGTTCGGGACGAAGGAGCGCGCCACCCGCAGCGGCTGCTTCATCACGTGCGCGAAGTCCAGGCCCGCGCAGAACGCGTCGCCCTCGCCGGAGAGCACCACCGCTCGCAGGCTCTTGTCGCGGCGCAGGGTGCGCGCAGTGGCCGCGAGGTCGTCGAGCACCTGCAGGGTCAGGGCGTTGAGCTTCTCCGGCCGGTCCAGCCGCACGTGGGCGACCCCGTCGGTGACGGTGCAGGTGACGTGGCTGGCGGCCCGCCCGGTCGAGCGGGTGACGGCGCGCGCGGCGGGAGAGGCGGTGGTCGACATGGCGCCGATCCTCGCACCTCTGGAGGCAGCGCCACGCCCGCGGCGCACGGCATGATCACTGCCATGAGCCACCCGCGCGCAGGACAGCCGGCCCAGCCCGAGGACCTCGTCGACGTCGCCCACCTGGTGACGGCGTACTTCAGCGACGAGCCCGACCCCGACGACGTCGACCAGCAGGTCGCCTTCGGCACCAGCGGGCACCGCGGGTCCTCGTTGTCGCGCTCCTTCAACGAGGCGCACATCCTGGCCACGACGCAGGCGATCTGCGAGTACCGCGCCTCCCAGGGCTTCGACGGCCCGCTCTTCCTCGGCCGCGACACCCACGCGCTGTCCGAGCCGGCCTGGGTCTCCGCGCTCGAGGTCCTCGCGGCCAACGACGTCACCGTCCTGGTCGACTCCCGCGACGGCTACACCCCCACGCCCGCGGTCTCGCACGCGATCCTGCGCGCCAACGGTGCTCGTACGACGGGCAGCGGCCTCGCCGACGGCATCGTCGTCACCCCCTCGCACAACCCCCCACGCGACGGCGGCTTCAAGTACAACCCGCCCCACGGCGGGCCCGCCGACTCCGACGCCACGAAGGTCATCGCGGCGCGGGCCAACGAGCTGCTGCGCGCCGGTCTGGAGGGGGTACGCCGGGTGCCGTTCGCCCGGGCGCGGGCGGCCGCGACGGCGTACGACTTCCTCGGCACCTACGTCGACGACCTGCCCTCGGTGATCGACGTCGAGGCGATCCGCGGGGCGGGGGTGCGGATCGGGGCGGACCCGATGGGCGGCGCGGCCGTGCACTACTGGGGCGAGGTCGCCGACCGCCACGGGCTCGACCTCACCGTCGTGAACCCCCTGGTCGACCCGACGTGGCGGTTCATGACCCTGGACTGGGACGGGAAGATCCGGATGGACTGCTCCTCCCCGTCGGCGATGGCCTCGCTGATCGGGCGGATGGGCGAGGGGGCGGCGTACGACGTCGCGACCGGCAACGACGCCGACGCCGACCGCCACGGGATCGTCACCCCCGACGCCGGCCTGATGAACCCCAACCACTTCCTCGCCGTGGCGATCCAGCACCTCTTCGGTGGAGCGCGGCCGGGCTGGCCGGACACCGCGCGGATCGGCAAGACCCTGGTCTCCTCCGCCATGATCGACAAGGTCGCCGCCTCGCTCGGCAAGCCCTTGGTCGAGGTGCCGGTCGGGTTCAAGTGGTTCGTGCCCGGGCTGGTCGACGGCTCCTTCGGCTTCGGCGGCGAGGAGTCCGCTGGTGCCTCGTTCCTGCGCCGCGACGGATCGGTGTGGACCACCGACAAGGACGGCCTGCTGCTGTGCCTGCTGGCCGCGGAGATCATCGCGACCACCGGCCGCTCGCCCTCGCAGCACTACGCCGACCTGGTCGCGGTGCACGGGGAGCCGGCGTACGCCCGGGTCGACGCGCCCGCCACCCGCGAACAGAAGGCCGCGCTCGCGGCGCTGACCCCGGAGGCCGTCACCGCCACCAGGCTGGCCGGGGAGGAGATCACCGGGCGGCTCACCGAGGCCCCCGGCAACGGTGCCGCGATCGGCGGGCTGAAGGTGACCACGGAGTCGGCGTGGTTCGCCGCGCGGCCCTCCGGCACCGAGGACGTCTACAAGATCTACGCCGAGTCCTTCCGCGGCCCCGACCACCTCGCGCAGGTGCAGGAGGAGGCTCGCGCGGTGGTGTCAGCCGCGCTCGGGGGCTGAGCCGACCCGTCAGGGTTCGAGCAGCTCGACCGGGTCCCCCGGCCGCACGACGCCGGCGGTGACCACCTCGCCGTCGACCCCGCACACCGGAGTCCCGCCCACGACCGGCAGCGCGGCGAGCACCCGGAGGTCCCGCCCGCCGGTCTCGGGGTGGTGGTCGACGACGGCGCAGCGCGTGGTCAGCGCCGTCGGGCGCACGACGGCACCTCCGACGCGCACCTCACGACCCACCCACGCCTCCTCCGCCCGCGGCGGCAGGCCGGTGTCGACGACCAGGTTGGCGCGGAACCGCCGCGGGTCCACCGGCGCACCGACCTCCGCGGCCAGCGCCTCGAGGGTCGCGACCGCGACCAGGCTCACCGCGCCGGCGTACACCACACCGCGCGGCGGCGCCGCCGCGAGACGTACGTCGCGTGCCGGCGACAGGCCGAGCAGCCGGGCCGCCCGGGCCGCCAGCGGGTGGTCGATCAGGTCGAGGGCCACCTCGCGGCCCCAGTAGTCGCAGGTGACCTGCTCCCCGGAACCGGTCGCGACGGGGCCGGCTGCGACGAGCGACTCCCCGTCGACCGCGAGTCCCATCAGCCGCGGGTGCGCGACCGTGCGGAGCACCTGCCGCGCGGCCACGTCGACCAGGCACCACCGCCGGTCCCCGACGACCCCGGCCGGCCCGATCCGCACCTCGGGACGGGCCAGGTGACGGGTGCCCTTGACCGCGGCGTACCCGACGGAGACGACCTGCACCCCGCCACGGTAGCGAGCCGGCCGCGTGCGCGGGTTCGTGAGCGGCTGGGCCGCGTGGCTATCCTGGGCCCACAACTTCAGAAGCAGAGGGTTCGACGCGTTCTTGGTGGTGGGTCCGGCGCGATGTCCGCCGCACCCAGGAACACACCTCATGAGTCCCCTCGCTTCCTACCGTCGACTGCTCCACCTCGCCGGCCCCACCTACGTCCTCGTCGCCTTCCTCGGGCGGCTGCCGCTGGCGATGTCCCAGCTCGGCACGCTGCTGCTGGTCTCCTCGGCGACCGACCGCTACGGGCTCGGGGGCCTGGCCGCCGGGGCGCTCGCCGTCGCCAACGCGCTCGGCGCCCCGGTCGCGGGCGGCCTCGCCGACCGGGTCGGCCAGCGGCCGGTCGTGCTGGTGCAGTCGCTCGCCGGCGCGCTCGGCCTGCTCGCGCTGGTGCTCCAGGTCGGCGGCTCGACGCCGCTCACCATCGTGATCGCGGCGCTCGCGGGCCTCGCGATGCCACAGGTCGGCCCGCTGGCGCGCGTGCGCTGGCGGCCGCTGACCCACGGCACCGGCCACGAGCAGCGCCGGCTCGTCGATGCCGCCTTCGCCTACGAGGGCGCGGCCGACGAGGCGTCCTTCGCCCTCGGCCCCGCGCTGGTGGGCCTGGTCGCGGTGGCGATCAGCCCGTCGGGCGCGCTGCTCGTGGCGGCCGGGCTGCTCGCGGTCTTCGGCAGCGCCTTCGCCCTGGACGCCTCCGCCCGGCACACCCGCCACCACGGCGCGGCCGTCGCGGGCAGGCTGCTCACCGGCATCCTGCTGACCCTCGCGCTGGCGCAGCTGTGCATCGGGGTGCTCTTCGGGGCGACCCAGACCGGGGCCACGGTGCTGGCCACCGCGGCGGGCGACCCGGGCGCGGCCGGCTTCGTCCACGCCACGCTGGGCGTCGGCAGTGCGGTGGCGGGCCTGCTGACGGCGTACCTCCCGGAGCGGATCGGGCACGAGCGCCGGGCGTTCGCGGCCGCCGTCGGGCTGCTGGTGCTGTCGCTGCCGCTGCTGCTGGTCGACTCGCTGCTCACCGTGACGCTGGCGGTGCTGCTCCTGGGCTGCGCCGTCGCGCCGTACATGATCGCGGTCTTCAGCATGGGCGAGCGGGTCGTGCCGCAGAGCCGGGTCGGTGCCGCGATGACCGTGCTCGCGAGCGCGACCGGGATCGGCTACGCCCTCGGCGCCTCGGTCGCCGGCCGGCTCGCCGACGCGACCGGCACCCACACCGCTGCCTTCGGCGTCACCGTGACGACGACGGTCCTCGCCGTGGTGCTCATGGTGGTCTCGCAGCGCCGGCTCCGGGCCGCGCTCACCTCCCACGGCGACCAGGACCACGTCGCGGCAGTCGGCGCCGGGGCCTAGCCCCACCTGTCACAGAGGTGCGCTGGGCGGGATACTCCGAATCGTTTCTGATGCTCAGCGCGAGCTGAGCATCAATTCGGATTCGGACTACCCCACCTGACGCCCCGACCTCAGGCCGCCGCGGACCCCGGCTGCTCGGCCGCAGCCGCCTGCTGGCGCCGGGCGAGCTGGGTCAGCCGGGCCTGGGCGGCGCGGCGGACCTTGGGACCCTTGGTCGACATCGCCCAGAGCGTCTTGAGCTGGCTGGGCAGGTTCTTCGGGGTGGTGGTGGCCAGCCAGTCGTTGGGCAGCGAGAGCCGCACGACCTTGTGCCAGGCGGAGTAGAGCTGCTGCGGCAGCGGCGCCTCGTGGTAGTTCAGGTCGTACTTCTCGAAGAGCGCCTGCACCTTGGGGGCGACCTCGGCGTACCGGTTGGACGGCAGGTCGGGGAAGAGGTGGTGCTCGATCTGGTGCGACAGGTTGCCGGTCATCAGGTGCGTGACCTTGCCGCCGGAGATGTTGGCCGAGCCGAGCATCTGGCGCAGGTACCACTCGCCGCGGGTCTCGTCCTCGGGGATGGCGGCGCGCTCGAAGGTCTCGACGCCCTCGGGGAAGTGGCCGCACATGATGACCGAGTGCGACCAGACGTTGCGCACGACGTTGGCCACGAGGTTGCCGGCCAGCGCGCCGACGGCGCCGCCGAACGGCAGGGCCAGCAGCGGGTGGACGACGTAGTCCTTGGTGGCCTGCTTGCGGATCTTCCGCAGGGTCTTGGCGAGGTTCTCCTGGAACTCCGCGGAACGCTTCTCCTTCGGGATCCTCAGGTTCTTGCCGAGCTCGAGGTCGTAGGCGGCGATGCCGTACTCGAAGAGGCAGGCGTTGACGAAGTTCCACAGCGGCTGCAGCAGGTAGAACGGCACCCAGCGCTGGTCCTCGTCGACGCGCATGATGCCGTAGCCGAGGTCGTTGTCCTTGCCGACGATGTTCGTGTACGTGTGGTGCACCTCGTTGTGGCTGTGCTTCCAGCCGTCGGAGGTCGAGGCGTTGTCCCACTCCCACGTGGTCGAGTGGATCTTCGGGTCACGCATCCAGTCCCACTGGCCATGCATGACGTTGTGCCCGATCTCCATGTTCTCCAGGATCTTGGCGACCGAGAGCCCGACGGTGCCCAGCACCCACAGCGGGGGGATCGCCGAGCCGAGGAGCACGGCTCGCGAGCCCAGCTCGAGGCGACGCTGCACGTCGACGAGCCGACGGATGTACGCCGCGTCGCGCTCGCCGCGCGAGTCGATGACGTCCTGGCGGATCGCGTCGAGCTCGATGCCGATCTGCTCGATGTCGGCCTCGGTGAGGTGCGCCGTGGGGTTCTCGGGCTTGCGGGTGATCGTGGTCATCGGGTTCTCCTCAGGAGTGGTCGACGGAGCAGGCGCCGGCGGGGGCGCTCACGCAGGTCTGGATCGGGACGCCGGCCGGGTCGGTCTCCCCCGGGACGGCGACGGTGAGGGCGCCGTTGCGCAGGTCGCGCACGGCTCCCTCCTTCAGCGGCAGCACGCAGCCCATGCAGATGCCCATCCGGCAGCCGCTGGGCATGAGGACGCCGGCGGACTCCGCGGCGTCGAGGATCGGGGTCGAGCCGTCGGCGCTGACCTCGCGGCCGTCGGCGAAGGTGACGGTGCCACCCTCGCCCGGTGCCGCGACGGTCACGGGGCGGAAGCGCTCGGTGTGCAGCACCAGGCCGCGTGCGGAGTGGTGGGCCTCGAGCGCGTCGAGCAGCCCCGCGGGCCCGCAGGCGTACGTCGGACGCTCGGCCAGGTCGGGCACGAGCTCGTCGAGGGAGTCGACGTCGAGCAGCCCGTCGGTGTCGGTGTGCAGTTCGACCAGGCGGATCAGCCCGCGGGCGGCGTACCCCCGGATCTCCTCGGCGAAGATCACCTCCGCGCGGGAGAGCGCGGAGTGGATGAGCACGATGTCCGTGGTCGGCGGGGTGGCGCGGGAGAAGAGGTTGCGCAGCATGCCGATGACCGGGGTGATGCCGGAGCCGGCGGTGACCAGGAGCAGCTTGGCCGGGAGCGGCTGCGGGAGCACGAAGTCGCCGTCGGCCTGCGCCAGGCGCAGCATCGTGCCGGGGGCGGTGCGGTGGACCAGGTGGTTCGAGACGGTGCCGCCCTCGATCGCCTTGACGGTGATCGAGATCGAGCCGTCGCGACGCGGGCCGTGGGTGAGGGAGTAGGTGCGCCACAGGCGGACGCCGTCGACGTCGACCCCGACGCGGACGTACTGCCCGGGCACATGGCCGGCCCAGTCGCGACCGGGCTTGATGACGAGGGTGGCGGACTGCGCGGTCTCGGGGACCACCTCCAGCACGCGGCCCGAGAGCTCGGCGCCGCGGCGCAGCGGGTGAAAGTGGTCGAGCAGGTCGTCGAGGTCGAGCGGAGTGACCGCGGACTCGGCCACCGAGCGAGCGGCGGTCCGGACGCGCTCCCGCAGCGTCCGGCCGAGGCCGGCGGGTCGTCCGCCCGCGCCGGCGGGCAGGTGTGCGGTGGTCATGTCGACCATGGTGCTGGACCGCTCGGGGTAAAGTCCTGTGTCAGCGACGTGAACCCGTCCGGGTTTCTTGTTCGTGGCGAACAAAGGAGGCGTGGTGCCGCGCGACCTGCCCCGCCGTACGGCGGACCACGGCCTGGTCCTGGCACCCCAGGCCGCGGCCCGGATGCGCGCCGACCTCCCGCGGGTCGCCGAGCAGGTCGTGGCCGCGATCATCGACGAGGTGCCGGCCTACGAGAACGCCCTGGCCGGCTCGATGGGCGACACGATCCGCAGCGCGGTGCAGCTGGCGCTCAGCGGGTTCCTCTCCCTGGCCAGCGGTCGCCGCGGCACCGATCCCCGCACCCCCACCGCGCCCGCGGTGGAGGGCGCCTACCAGCTCGGTCGGGGCGAGGCGCGCAGCGGCCGGAGCACCGACGCGCTGCTCTCGGCCTACCGGATCGGTGCCCGGGTCTCCTGGCGCGAGCTGTCCACCGCCGCGATCGGGGCCGGCATGGACGCCGAGGCCGTGGGCGGCTTCGCCGAGCTGACCTTCGCCTTCATCGACGAGCTGTCGGCCGCCTCCGCCGCCGGGCACACCGACGAGCTGGCCACCAGCGGGCGCGTGCGGCAGCGGCTGCTGGAGCGGGTGGCCCGGCACCTGCTCGACGGCTCGACCGCCGAGGCCACGCTCGAGGCCGCGGCGGCGGCGGAGTGGGAGCCGCCCACCACCCTGACCGCCGTGCTGGTGCCGGAGTCGCAGGCGCGCCCGGTGCTCGGCGCGGTCAGCGCCGCGACCATCGAGGTCCCCGAGGTGCCCGGGATCGAGGGGGTCGAGCTGCTGCTCGTGCCGGAGGCCCACGGCCGCGCCCGCGCCGGCCTGCTGCGGGCCGTGCGCGACCGCGAGGCCGTCGTGGGGCCCGCGCGGCCGTGGCTGGAGGTGCGCTCGTCGTACGACCGGGCGGTGCGGGCCCGGGAGGCCGGGCTCGGCCCCGACACCGAGGCCGACCTGCCGAGGCTGGTGCTGGACGCCGACCCCGAGGGGCGCGCCGACCTGCGCGCCCAGGTCCTGGCACCGCTCGCCGACCTGCGGCCCGCGCAGGCCGAGAAGCTCACCGAGACGCTGCGCTCGTGGCTGCTGCACCACGGCCGCCGCGAGGACGTCGCGGCGGAGCTGTTCGTGCACCCGCAGACGGTGCGATACCGGATGCAGCAGCTGCGCGAGCTGTACGGCGAACGGCTGGACGACCCGGGGACAGTGCTGGCGCTGACCATCGCCCTGGCGTGAGCGCGTCGGCTCGAGCGCGCCGCCCGGGCGCCTTCACCCGGTCGGTGCCCCGGGCGGCGGCGGGTACGTTCGCGCCATGCGAGCCCTTCCCCGAGCCCTGCCCCGCCTCCTGGCCGCCACGGTCCTGTCCGTCGCCCTGGTCGGGTGCGGCGAGGACGCCTCCGAGCAGCCCTCCGGCTCCGGGTCGGACTCGCCCTCGGCCTCGGACCCCGCCACGACGGATGCGTCCGAGGATGCCTCCGCGACCGCCGAGTACCCCCGCTACGTCGCTATCGGCGACTCCTACACCTCCGCGCCCCTGGTGCCCGAGACCGACCCCCAGGACGGCTGCCTGCGCTCGAGCGGCAACTACCCCTCGCTGGTGGCAGCCGCGCTCGAGGGCACCCAGCTCGAGGACGTCAGCTGCGCCGGCGCCGACACCACCTCGCTGATCGGGGTCCAGCGGACCTTCGACGGCCTGAGCCGCCCGCCGCAGCTGCAGGCGGTCACCGAGGACACCTCGCTGGTGACGGTCTCGATCGGCGGCAACGACTTCGGCCTCTTCTCGACCTTCGTCGGCGGGTGCGCCCAGGTCGCCTCGACCGACCCCGAAGGCAGCCCCTGCACCGACGTCGCCTCCGAGGACGGCCCGGAGGTGCTGGCCAAGATCGAGGAGCGGATCTCCTCGGTCGTCCAGGGCGTCCGTGGGCGGGCGCCCGAGGCCCGGATCCTCGTCGTCGGCTACCCGCAGATCGTCCCGCAGGGCGACCGCGCCTGCCCGGCGCTGCCCATCGCCGACGGGGACCTGGCCTTCGCGCGCACCATGAACCGCGGGCTCGCCGAGGCCCTGGAGGAGGGCGCCCGCAAGGGCGGGGCGGAGTACGTCGACGCCTACGCCCTCTCCGAGGGCCACCACGTGTGCTCCGACGACCCGTGGATCGCCGGCAAGGAGACCGTCGAGGGCCAGGCGCTGGCCTTCCACCCCTTCGCCGCCCACCAGGAGGCCGTCGCCCAGGAGATCCTGCGGCTGCTGGAGCGCTGAGGCGCACCGGGCGTGCGACCACGGTCGCCGCTCTCAGGAATTTCTCAACAGGGATCTCCACATCCCGTGGAGATCCCACCCATCCGGGTGGTCGGGCGGGTCCGAAGCACGGACACAGGTTGAGCACATCAACACCCCTACTCGGAAAGGTTCCACCATGTCCTTCCTCCGCCGTACCGCCGCCCTCGGCTCCGTGGCCGCCCTCGCCGTCACCGGCGCCCTCGCGACCTCGGCCCCGGCCTCCGCCGACGAGACCGACACCAGCCTCGCCGAGGTCCTGGCCGCCGACGGCAACAAGTTCGACCGCAACCAGCGGGACTTCGACGTGCTCGACCGCGTCGTGCGGGTGGTGCTGGCCGCCAAGCCCGACAGCCCCGTGGCCCTGCTGGCCGACGGCACCCAGACGCTGACCGCGTTCGCGCCGACCGACCTGGCCTTCCGCCGTCTGGCCCGCGACCTCGTCGAGCCCGCCGCCGGCCAGAGCGAACGCAAGGCGTTCAAGGCCCTCGCCGGTGCGGTCGACGTCGACACCATCGAGGCCGTCCTGCTCTACCACGTGGTGGCCGGCTCCAAGCTCGACTCCACCGCGGTCGTCGCTGCCGACGACCAGGCCGTCGAGACCGCCGGGGGCGGCTCGGTCACCGTGCGCGTCGACGGCTCGAAGATCACCCTCGAGGACGCCGACGCCTCCGACGCCGACCCCCGCGTGACGGTCACGGACATCAACGCCCAGGCCAACCAGCTGGCCCACGCCATCAACCGCGTGCTGCGCCCCGTCGACCTGCCCTGATCCATCCCCCGGGCACTGGCCCGGACGGTCGCCCTCCCTCGACCGTCCGGGCCAGTGCTGCGTCCGGGCCCGTGCTGCTCGGGCCGGGAGGGCCCGGCTCACTCGAAGCGCAGGCCGCTCGTGAGCCGGTCCAGCAGGTCGGCGAGGCCGTCGCGGTCGCGCTCGCGGCCGATCACGGCGACGTACGCCGAGGCGACCTCCTCGCCCGGCGGCGCGACGAACTGCTCCATCGCCACCCGGCGGTAGCCGTCGGCGACGTACGAGACCACCAGGGCGTCGAAGGAGCGGGACTCCAGGGTGAGGTCCTCGATCCCGCTCGCGGTCGACAGCGCCTCGAGCCGCGCGTCGAGCTGGGCCGGCACCGAGAGGTACTGGTTGCCCACCAGCCGCACGCGCACGAAGTAGCCGCCGACGGTGTCGTCGGTGGGCGCCTCGGGGTAGAAGCGGGTCTCGCCCGCGGTGGCGTCGGAGCGCACCCAGCCGCGCGGCACCGGCAGCGCCACGGAGAACGGGCTGGCACCCACGACCACGCGCTCGGTGGGCAGCCCGGGTCGCAGCGGGGGGTCGTCGGGGTCGGGGAGCACCCGCAGCACGGGGTCGCGCGGGTACGCCGGGTCGGCGGCCGCGACGGGTACGGCGTCGACGACCAACGGCTCCGGGGTCTCGAGCCCGGCGGCGTACCCCAGGGCCGCGCCGGCGGCCGCGAGCAGGACGACCGCGAGCGCCGCGAGCCCGAGCCTGCGTGCGTCCACGGGCGTCACCGTAACCGGGTCCGTGCGCCGGGCCCACGGCGGTTTTCGGGTCGTGACCCGGTGGTGCCTATCGTCGCGCCCATGAGCAGCCTGATCCTGCGCGGCGCGCGCCTGGTCCCGGTGACCACCGAGGCTCCCGCCGACCCCGTCGACGTCCTCGTCGAGGGCGGTCGCGTGAGCGCCGTCGGTCCCGCTCTCGAGCGGCCTGCCGGGGCCGAGGAGGTGCGCGCCGACGGCCGCTGGCTGGTGCCGGGGCTGTGGGACCAGCACGTGCACCTGGCCCAGTGGACGCTGACCTCCGGCCGGCTCGACCTGGCCGGCGCGCGCTCTCCCGAGGACGCCACGGCCCTGGTGGCCGAGCGGGTGGGCGAGTACCCCGACCTCCCCGTCATCGGCTGGGGCCACCGCTCCGCCGGCTGGGAGCGCGAGGTCACCGTCTCCGAGCTCGACGCGGTCTCGGGCGACACCCCCGTCGTGCTGATCTCGGGCGACGCCCACCACGCCTGGCTCAACACCCCCGCCCTGCTGCACTTCGCCCTGCCGGTGCGGGACTCCGTGGTGCGCGAGTCCGAGTGGTTCGCGGCGATGGCCCGGCTCTCCACGCTCGTCGGCGACGACGGCACCAGCCCCGAGGCCTACCGCCGCACCCTCGACCACGCCGCGTCCATGGGTGTCGTCGGGCTCGCCGACTTCGAGTGGTCCGGCGGCGTGCCGGAGTGGCAGGAGCGGTGGGCCGAGGGCGCCGACGTGCTCCGGGTCCGCATGGCGACGTACGCCGAGGGGCTCGACGACGTGCTGGCCCGCGGGCTGCGCACGGGCGACCCGCTGGTGCCCGGCGACGACCGGCTGGTGATGGGGCCGCTGAAGATCATCAGCGACGGCTCGCTCAACACCCGCACGGCGTGGTGCTGCGAGCCGTACGGCGACGCCTACCGGCTGGAGTACCCCGCCGGTCAGCCCAACCTGTCGGGTGCCGAGCTGCGCTCCCTGCTCGCCCGGGCCCACGCACACGGGCTCGAGGTGGCCACGCATGCGATCGGCGACGCCGCCGTCGCCGAGGCGCTGGCGTCGTACGCCGAGACCGGCGCTCGGGGCTCGATCGAGCACGCACAGATGGTCAACCGCGGTGACGTGCGCGAGATGGCGCGGCTGGGCATCCGGGCCAGCGTGCAGCCCGCGCACCTGCTCGACGACCGCGACCTGACCGAGCGGATCTGGGGCGAGCGGTCGGCTCGGTGCTTCGCCTTCCGGTGGATGCTCGACGACGGCGTGGAGCTCGCGCTCGGCTCGGACGCCCCGGTCAGCCCGCTCGACCCGTGGCTGGCCATGGCGGCCGCGGTCCACCGGTCCGGGGACGAGCGGGAGGCCTGGCACGGGGAGCAGGCGCTGACCCCGCTCGAGGTCCTGCGCGCCTCGGTCGACGGCGCCGGGACGGTCGGGGTCGGGTCGCTCGGGGACCTTGCGCTCCTCGACCACGACCCGCTGGCGGCGTACGACTCCCCCGCGCAGGCGGCCGCCCACCTCCGCGCCGTCACCGTCGCCGGCACCTGGGTCGCCGGGCGGCAGGTCCACTCCACCCTCGCCTGACCCGGGCTCCGCTGACCCGTCGCCACTTCGGCGCCGACCCGTCGCCACTTCGGCGCCGACCCGTCGCGACTTCGGCGCTGACCCGTCGCTGCTTCGGGGCGCCGGAAGATTCGCCGGATCGGCAACGAAGACGGGGCGGGTCACCCACGAACACGGGGCGGGTCGGCGTCGAAGACGGGGCGGGTCGGCGTCAGATGCCGCGGGTGGTGACGGAGTCGAGGACGCGGTTGGCGGTGGCGGTGTCGGGGCTGCGGACCTGCACCCACAGGACCCGGTCGGCCGCGACCTGGACGACCCGCTCGACGGTCACGCCGCCGGGGCAGCCGGAGTGGACGACGGTGCGGGAGGGCTGGGTGTCGGAGCCGGAGTACGGCGGGGCGGCGGAGTCGCACTCGGGGTGGCCCGGCATCCGCTCGGGCAGGTCCGTGCCGGGCATCAGGGCGAGGAAGACCCCGTGGCCGGCCGAGGACTCCTCGGTCCAGCCGGCCTCGGAGCCGACCGACAGCGCGGGGTAGGTCCCGTCGTCCTGCGGGGCGGTCCAGCCGGCCTCGCCCGTGACCCGGGTCCAGCCGCCCGGCACCTCGGCCTCGAGGGTCCCCGAGGCGTCGGCGACCACCGCGAGGTCCGGGACCCGCTCGACGGCCAGCGCCCGGGCACCCGCGAAGGCACCGACCGCGGCCGCAGTCCCGAGGACCAGGGCTGCGGCGACGTACGGCCAGCGACGCCGCGATGTCCGCTCGTCGTCGACGCTCCTCGCGGGACGGACCCCGGACAGGGCCTGCTCGCCGCCGGTGCCGATCGAGGGGGCGGGGCCGGCGTGCGTGAGGTCGGGGTCGAGCGGCAGCCACGGCAGGGTCGGGCCGTCGACGGGGCAGCCGAGGGCGTCCTCGACGGCGGCCACGAAGGTCGCCACGTCGGGCCAGCGCTCCTCGCGCTCGCGCGCCAGCGCCCGGCGTACGACGGCGTCGACCGCGGCCGGGTGACCCGGCAACGGGTCCGGGGGCGCGGGGTCGGCGGCCTGGCGCAGCGTCTCGAACCGGAAGGCCGGCCGACCGGAGAGCAGGAGGTAGGCGAGCGCGCCGAGGGAGTACTGGTCCGCGCGGGCGTCCGGCGACTCCGCCTGCGCCTGCTCGGGAGCGACGTAGGACGGCGTGCCCGCGACCATCGTGAGCCGCGAGGAGGCGTCCAGCGCCTTGCCGAGCCCGAGGTCGCCGAGCAGCGCGCGCACCTCGGCGCCGGCCGCTCCGTCGGTGGTGCGGAACAGCACGTTGGCCGGCTTCACGTCGCGGTGCAGGACCCCCCGGTCGTGCAGCGCCTGCAGCCCCGACCCGACCTGGCGCAGCACCGTGAGCGCCTGCCCTGCCGTGAACGGCTCGCCGGCGGCGACGACGCCACGCACCCGGTCGGCGAGCGTGCCCTGGTCGGCGAAGGCCATCACGAGGTAGGGCCGCCCGTCGGGCAGCTCGCCGGCGTCGTAGACCGGCACGACGTACGGCGACTCCACCCGTCGCAGGAACCGGCCCTCCTCCAGGAACCGCCGGTGCACCTCGCCGTCGTCGGCCCAGTTCTCGGCCAGCACCTTCACCGCGACCGGACAGTCGAGCTGCTCGTCGTAGGCCAGCCAGACCGTGGCGAAGGCGCCGGAGCCCAGGCGCCGCCGCACGGCGTAGCGGCCCAGCCGGGCGGGAGACTCCGTCACCGGGGCATAGTGCTCCATGGAGGTGGAGAGTGACCAGTGAGGGCCTGGGCCCCGACGACGTCGACGCGCTCGCGCGGCGCGCGCAGCAGGGCGACCGCGACGCGCTCGAGCAGCTGCTCGGCGCCGTAAGCCCCCGCGCGCTCGCGGCCTGCCGCGGCGTCCTCCCGCACCTCGCGGACGCCGAGGACGCCTGCCAGGAGGCGCTGCTCAACGTGAGCCGCAAGATCGGGTCGTGGCACGGCCGCGGCCGGTTCACCACCTGGCTGCACGCGGTCTGCGTCAACAGCGCCCGGTCGACCTACCGCCGGCTGAAGAACCAGGCCACGCCTGCCGACCTGATGGAGCCCGGCACCCGGCTCGACCGCCCGGACCCCCGCACCACGAGCGTCATCGCCGGCACCCGGCTGGACCTGCTCGAGGCGATGGAGGTGCTCGAGCGCGACCACCCGCAGCTGGTCGAGCCGCTGCTGCTGCGCGACGTGCACGGCTTGCCGTACGACGAGATAGCCGCCCTGCTCGAGGTGCCGCTCGGCACGGTCAAGGCGCGGATCCACCACGGCCGCAAGCTGACCCGCCCGCTGCTGGCGGCCGACGCGTGAACCGGGCCCGCCGGGTCGCCCTGGTGGCCGCCCTCGGCCTCGCCCTCTCCGGCTGCACCGCGGGTGACCCGGACTCCGGGGTCGAGGTCCTCGACGACACCGCCACCGTCGCGCTGGAGCCCGTCGCGCTCGGCGAGCTCCCCGACCTCGACGACCCGGCCCTGGACGCCTCGACCAGCCGGCCGCGCCGCGACCCGGTCTACCCCGCGGTCGGGCACCCGGTCCTCGACACCCTGCACCACGACCTCGACCTCGCGTGGGACCCCGAGCAGCGGCTGCTCACGGGGCGCCAGACCGTCCTCTTCCGGGCCGCCCGCGACGGCCGTCAGGTGGTGCTCGACCTCAGCCCCACCCTGGAGGTCAGCAGCACCCGGGTCGACGGGGAGGCGGTCGCCTTCGACCGCAGCGGCAACGACCTGCTCGTGCGCTACTCGGTCGAGGAGGGCGCTCGGCACGCGCTCGAGGTGGAGTACTCCGGGACCCCGCGCCCCGTCCCGGCGCCCACCACCCGCGGCGACTTCAGCACCAACGGCTGGACGACCACCGAGGCCGGCGACACCTGGACGATGCAGGAGCCGACGGGCGCGCACAGCTGGTACGCCGTCAACGACCAGCCCGCCGACAAGGCGACCTACGACATCACCATCTCGGTCCCGAGCCCGCGCGTCGGGGTCGCCAACGGCGAGCTGGTCTCCCGCACCGACGCCGACGGCGTGACCACGACCCGGTGGGTGATGGACCGGCCGATGGCGTCGTACCTCGCGACGATCGCGACGGGTGAGTACGCCGTCAGCGAGGCCGTCTCCAGCAGCAGCGTGCCGCTGTCGTACTGGGTGCCGGTCGGCGCCGAGGACCGCGTCGACGCCGAGGCCGGGCTGGCCGAGGCCGACCGCGGCCTGGCCTGGCTGGAGGAGCGGCTCGGGCCCTACCCCTTCGACAGCCTGGGGTTCCTGTTCGTGGAGTCGCAGTCGGGCATGGAGACCCAGGGCATGGTGACCCTGGGCATGACCGAGTACACGACCTCGACGCCCGTGCTGGTGCACGAGATCGCGCACCACTGGTGGGGCAACCTCCTGGGGCCCGAGACCTGGCGCGACCTGTGGATGAACGAGGGCATGGTGATGTACCTCCAGGGGCTGTGGCAGGCCGAGGAGGAGCCCTACTCCCTCGAGGAGCTGCTTGACTTCTGGGCCCAGGACGAACCGGCGATGCGCGCGGAGTCGGGGCCGCCCGCGGCGTACGACCCGGCCACCTTCGGCGAGGGCAACGCCTACTACTCCGGGGCGCTGATGTGGCACGAGGTCCGCGAGCTGCTCGGCGACGAGCTGTTCTGGCGACTCGTGCGGGAGTGGCCGGCCTCCCGCCCCTACGGCACCGCGTCGTACGACGACGTCGTCTCGTGGTGGTCGACCGAGGCGGGCCGGGACCTCGCGCCGGTCTTCGATGCCTGGCTGCTCGGGACCGACTCCCCTCCCCGCTGACTCGGCGCTGGTTCAACGCTCACTCGGCGCGGATTCGAGGCCGACTCGGCGCGCGCCGAGTCACGCTCGAAAACGTGCCGAGTCACCCTCGAACCAGCGCCGAGTCACGGAGCCTGGGGGTCAGGCCACGTGGGAGGCGACCATCCCCCGGTGCATGACCCGGCCGCCGACGACGGCGGAGTGGTCGGCGCGGTGCAGCACGCAGGCGTTGTCCCAGAGCACCACGTCGCCGGGGGCCCAGCGGTGGGCGAGGACGTTGTCGGGGCGCGTGGAGTGGTCGAGCAGGCGGGCGACGACCTCGCGGGTCTCGATCTCGTCGAGGCCGCTGATCGCGCCGCACCGCTTCGGGGCGGTGAGGTAGAGCGCCGGGCGGCCCGTGACCGGGTGCGGCCGGAAGAGCGGGTGCTCGGCCTCGGCCTGCTCGCCCGGGCCCGGGTCGACGCCGGTGACGACGTGGCGCAGGGTCTTGTCGGCCAGGCTGACGAGCGAGGTACTCCGAATCAGATCTGATGCTCAGCTCGCGTCCCGCATCACATCTGATTCGGAGTAACCCCGTCAGCCCACCGCGAACACCCCTTCCCCGCGCCGACCGGGCCCGGCGAGGGTGACGGCATGAGGATCCTGGTGCTGGGCGGGACGCTGTTCCTGTCGCGGACGGTGGCGGTCGAGGCGCTGGCGCGCGGGCACGAGGTGGTGTGCGCGGCCCGCGGCGCCTCCGGGTCGGCGCCCGAGGGGGCCCAGCACGTGGCCTTCGACCGGACCGGCGAGGTGCCGGCCGACCTCGCGGCCGAGCGGTTCGACGCCGTCGTCGACGTGGCCCGTACGCCGTCGTGGGTGCGTCGCGCGGTGGCCGCCTGGCCCGGGGCGCACTGGACCTTCGTCTCCACGATCAACGTCTACGCCGACGAGACGACCCCCGACGGGTCCCCGGCGACCCTCCCCCTGCGCGACCCGCAGCCCGAGGACGTCGACCTCAGCGAGCAGCCCGACGCCTACGGGCCGATGAAGGTCGCGTGCGAGCAGCTGGTCCGCGACGGGGTCGAGCGCTCCTTCGTGGTCCGCCCCGGGCTGATCGTGGGCCCCGGCGACCCGACGGGCCGCTTCAGCTACTGGCCGGCCCGGTTGGCCGACGTGGAGCATGCCGAGGAGGTGCTGGCCGGCGGCCTGCCGACCGACACCGTGCAGGTCATCGACGTCCGCGACCTCGCCACGTGGATCGTGCGCGCGGCCGAGGACGGTCTCACCGGCACGTTCGACGGCGTCGGTCCCGCCATGACCGTCGGCGACCTCCTGACCGACTGCACCATCGGGCTCGACGTGACCCCGGCGTGGGTGTGGGCCGGCGACGACGAGCTCGCGGCGGCCGGCGTGCAGCCCTGGTCGGGGCCACGGTCGCTCCCGCTGTGGCTGCCGCGACCGGCGTACGACGGGATGCTCGCGCACGACTGGACCCCCTCGGAGGCCGCCGGTCTCACGGTGCGCCGGATCGCCGAGACCGCCCGCGACACCCTCGCCTGGCTGCGCGCGACGCCGGACGCCGTCGTCACCGGGTTGACCCGGGAGGAGGAGGCCGAGGTGCTGGCCCTGCTCTCCTAGCGTCGGTCGAGCAGGCGAGCCCTGGCGAGCCGTCGTCGAGACCGCGCCCGCTGGCGCTCGCTGCTCGACCCCCGGAGACGGTCAGCCCACAGCCGCCGCGCGGCCTACCCTCCGACCATGCCCGATCGACTCAGCGCTGCCGACCTCATCGACCTCGTCCTCGACGCGGGGTCGTGGTCCTCGTGGGACGAGCCGCCGGCGTACGGCGAGATCTCCGAGGCGTACGCCGCCGACCTGGCGAAGGCCCGCGAGAAGGCCGGGACCGACGAGTCGGTGCTGACCGGCGAGGGGCTGCTGCGCGGGCGGCGGGTGGCGGTGCTGGTCGGCGAGTTCGGGTTCCTGGCCGGCTCCATCGGCCGGGCCACCGCCGACCGGCTGGTCGCCGCGATCCGCCGCGCGACCCACGAGGGGCTGCCACTGCTCGCCGCGCCGATCTCCGGCGGCACCCGGATGCAGGAGGGGACGCCGGCGTTCGTGCAGATGGTCCGGATCGCGGAGGCGGTCATGGCGCACCGCGGCGCGGGCCTGCCCTACCTCGTCTACCTCCGCAACCCGACCACCGGCGGGGTCATGGCGTCGTGGGGCTCGCTCGGGCACGTGACGGTGGCCGAGCCGGGTGCGCTGGTGGGGTTCCTGGGGCCGCGGGTCTACCAGGCGCTCTACGGCGAGGAGTTCCCCGAGGACGTGCAGACCTCGGAGAACCTCTACGCCCGCGGCATCATCGATGCCGTCGTCGCGCCCGAGGACATCCCCGACATCCTCGACCGGGCGCTGCGGGTCATGCGGCCGCCGGCCGACCTGTCCGCACCGGAGCCGGCCGACGAAGCGGTGCCCGACGTCGACACCTGGGACGCCGTCACCCGCTCGCGCGACACCGGCCGGCCCGGCGTACGCCGGCTGCTGAAGTACGCCGCCAGCGACGTCGTCCCCCTCAACGGCACCGGCCAGGGCGAGTCCGACCCGGGGCTGCTCATCGCGCTGGTGCGCTTCGGTGACGTGCCGTGCGTGTTCCTCGGCCAGGACCGCCGCGGGCAGACCGCCGCGCACCCGCTCGGCCCCGGGGCGCTGCGCGAGGCCCGGCGCGGGATGCGGCTCGCCTCCGAGCTCGGGCTGCCGCTGCTCACGGTGATCGACACCGCCGGTGCCGCGCTGTCGATGGACGCCGAGAACGGCGGGCTCGCCGGCGAGATCGCCCGCTGCCTCGGCGACCTCGTCACCCTCGACGCCCCGACCCTGTCCCTCATGCTCGGCGAGGGCAACGGCGGCGGCGCGCTCGCCCTGCTCCCCGCCGACCGGGTCGTCGCCGCACAGCACGCCTGGCTCTCCCCGCTCCCGCCCGAGGGCGCCTCCGCGATCGTCCACCGCGACACCGCCCACGCCCCCGAGATGGCGCGCGCGCAGAAGGTCCGCGCCCTGGACCTGCACGCCATCGGTGTCGTGGACCGGGTCGTGGCCGAGAAGCCCGACGCCGCCGAGGAGCCGGAGGAGTTCTGCCGCCGGGTCGGCGCCGTCCTGGCGCACGAGCTGGCGGGGCTGCTCGCCCGGGGGCCGGGCTCGCCGGCTGAGCGGGCGGCGCGGTACGCCGGCTGACGCGGCAAGGTTCATCGGCCGGCCGACGAACCCTGGGGTTGGACGACAAAGGTCCAGCGGCCCACCGCAAGGTCTGTCGGCCGGCCGACGAACCTTGCGAGGCGGCCACCCACCCGGAGCGCACGTTCTATCGGCCGGCCGACAAACCTTGCCCCCACCCGGTTGACTTGCGCCCATGACCCGACCCCGTGCCGCGCTGGCCACCGCTGCCGCGCTGGCTCTCGGGGGCGCCCTCCTCCTCCCGGGCGCGACCGCCGCCCAGCCGCTCCGCACCCAGCCGCTCCCGGCACAGCCGCAGGTCGACCAGGTCCTCGAGCAGTCCGACGACCAGCCCGCGGCAGCACCGACCGAGGTGACGACGACCGAGGCGATGGTCCGGGTCGGTCCGGAGCCCGACGGCCAGCAGGTGCGGATCGACACCACGACGTACGTCCCGGCCGGCCAGGGGCCGCACCCGGCGGTGCTGGCGACCCACGGCTTCGGCGGCAGCAAGGCCGACCTCGACGCGCTGGGGCGGCGGCTCGCCGCGCAGGGGTACGTCGTGCTGGCCTACTCCGCTCGTGGGTTCGGAGCCTCCGGGGGCCGGATCCACGTGGCCGACCCCGACTTCGAGGTCGCCGATGCGCGACTCCTCGTCGACGAGCTCGCCGAGCGCGACGACGTGCTGCGTGACGGCCGGGGCGACCCGCGGGTGGCCGCGGTCGGGGGGTCGTACAGCGGGGCGCTGGCGCTGATGACCGCCGCCACCGACGACCGGGTCGACACCGTCGTCGCGGCGATCACGTGGAACGACCTGGCCGAGGCGTTCTTCCCGCAGGCCGCGCGCAGCCGCGGGCCGGGGCCGTTCAAGCAGCTGTGGGCGTCGCGCTTCTTCCTCGGGAGCGCCGCCCAGGGGGCGGCCACCGACCCCGTGTGCGGCCGCTTCGACCGGGAGATCTGCGAGCTGTTCCTCGACGCGTCCCGCACCGGCGAGGCCAGCGACGAGCTGCTGGGGATGCTGGCGGCGCACAGCCCGGCCCCGCTGCTGGGCGACCTGCGCGCCCCGACATACCTCGTCCAGGGGCTCGCCGACTCGCTCTTCGGCACCGACCAGAGCGACGCGACGGCCGCCGCCCTCACCGAGCGCGGCACCCCCGTGGCCGTGCGGTGGACCGAGGGCGGGCACGACGCGTTCGCGACGTCGGTGCTCGACGAGGCGGCCGGGCTCGAGCGCTGGCTCGACCACTACCTCGACCCCGCCGTCGACCCGCGCGGCAGCGACGCCGCCGACCTGCCGCTGCCGCCGTTCTCCTACTCCGTGCCGCCTGCCCCGGGCCGCGAGCGCGACGAGCCGCAGGACTTCACGACCCCCGACCTGCCCCTGCCGACGTACGACGACGTGCCGCTCGACCCCGAGCCGCGACCGGTCCTGAACCCACCCGGCGGGGTGCCGGCCTCGCTCACCACCGTCCCCGGCACCGGCGATGCCCTGGTCGACGCCGTGACCGATGCGGTCTCGACCTACCCGCTCGCCGCCCTGCCGGGGCAGTCGGTCGCGTTCGACACCGAGCCGCTCGACGAGGAACGGGTCCTCGTCGGCGCGCCCCGGGTCAGCCTCAGCGTCACCTCGAGCGCACCGACCAGCACGCTCTTCCTCAGCCTGTGGCAGGTCACCCCCGACGACACCGCCGTGCTGACCCGCCAGCTGGTCGCGCCGGTGCGGATCGCCACCACGCCGGGCGAGGCCCGCACCGTCGACGTCGACCTCGCCGGCGGCACCTGGCGGGTGCCCGCGGGCAGCCGGCTACGCGTGCTCGTCACCACGACCGACCAGACCTACAGCTCGCCGCGCGAGGCCCGCGCCGACGTCGTCGCTGTCGACCGATTGCGGCTGCCCTCGGTCGCCGGCACCCCCGTCGGCGGCGGGTCCGGCGGCCCGGACGCCGAGGTCGTCGGGCTCCTGGTCGCCCTGGGCGTGCTCCTGGCCGCCTCGGTCCTCGTGCCGCTCGTACGACGCCGGCGCCGGGCCAGCACCCCCGACCCCGCGCTGGCCGACCTGCCGCTCGTCGTCGACGGCCTGGTCAAGACCTACGCCGACGGGCACCGCGCGGTCGACGACGTCTCCTGGACCGCCGGCCGCGGCCAGGTCGTCGGCCTGCTCGGTCCCAACGGCGCCGGGAAGACCACGACCCTGCGCATGGTCATGGGCCTGATCCGGCCGGACTCCGGGCGCGTGCACGTGCTCGGCGAGCAGGTCCACCCCGGCTCGCCCGTGCTCGCGCGGGTCGGTGCCCTGGTCGAGGGCCCGGGCTTCCTGCCGCACCTCACCGGCCGACAGAACCTCCACGCCTACTGGGCCGCCACCGGCCGTCCCGAGGAGGAGGCCCGCTTCGAGGAGGTGCTCGAGGTCGCGGCGCTCGGCGGCGCGGTCGAGCGGCCCGTGCGCACCTACAGCCAGGGCATGCGCCAGCGGCTCGGGATCGCCCAGGCGATGCTCGGGTTCCCCGAGGTGCTCGTGCTCGACGAGCCGACCAACGGCCTCGACCCGCCGCAGATCGCCGGGCTCCGGCCGATCCTGCAGCGCTACGCCGCCGCCGGCCGCACCGTCATCGTCTCCAGCCACCTGCTGGCCGAGGTCGAGATGACCTGCTCGCACGTCGTGGTCATGCACGCCGGCCGCGTCGTCGTGACCGGCACCGTGGCCGAGCTGGTCGACAGCGCCGGCACCACGCTGCTCACGCTCGGGCCCGGCTCGGACCCCGACCCGGTCGCCGACGTCGTACGCCGCCAGCCGGGCGTCTCCGACGTCGAGGTGCTGCCCGAGGAGGAGGCGGAGGGCGCGACCGAGCCGGTCGGGCCGCGACTGGTCGTCACCTCAGACCTCCCCCGCGCCGAGGTGGTGCGCCTCGTCGCCGGCAGCGGGGCGGACCTCGTGGCGGTCAGCAGCCGCCGCCAGCTCGAGGAGGTCTTCCTGGGCGTGATCGCCGAGGCCTCGGGCACCGACCCCGACCTGAGGCAGGTGCGCGCCCGATGAGCACTCCGACCACCCCCGCCTCGACGAGGCTCCCCGGCCGGCCGCTGACCCTGCGCGCCGAGACCGGCCGGCAGCTGCGCCGGCGCCGGACGCTGTGGACCTTCGGTCTGCTGCTCGCCCTCCCGCTGATCATCGTCGGCGCCTTCGCACTGGGCGACGGCGACCGCGACGCCGACGCGGATCGGTTCGTGGACCTGGCCACGGGAGGCGCGGCCAACTTCGCCGTCTTCACCACCGCGGTCTCGGCCTCGTTCCTGCTGCTGGTGGTCGCAGCGCTCTTCGTGGGCGACTCGCTGCCCTCGGAGGCGTCGTGGTCGACGCTGCGCTACCTCCTGGTCGCGCCGGTCCCGCGCTCCCGGCTGCTGGCGACCAAGCTGGTGATCGGCCTCGTCAGCACGGCGCTCGCCGTCGTGGTGCTGATCGGCTGGTCGCTGCTGGTGGGGCTGGTCTTCTACGGCGCCGACGCGTTCACCGGCCTCGACGGCAGCACCCTGGAGTGGGGGACCTTCGCCGGTCGGATCGCGCTGATCGCGGCGTACCTCGTCGTCGTCCTGCTCCCCGTCGGCGCCATCGCCTTCTGCCTCGGGGTGCGCACCGACGCCCCGCTCGCCGCGGTCGGCGGGGCGGTTCTCGTCACGATCGTCAGCGCGATCCTGGACCAGATCGAGAACCTCGGCTCGCTCCGCAACGCCCTCCCCCTCCACGATGCCTCCGCGTGGTTCGGGCTGCTGCGCCAAGACGTCGTCTGGGACGACCTGGTCGACGGGACCCTCTGGTCGCTGGTCTACGCCGTCGGGTTCACGGCGCTGGGGTTCGTGCTCTTCGCGCGCAAGGACGTGCTGAGCTGAGGGTGGGTCGGGTCTGTGAGTTTCAGCGGGGCCGTGTGAGGTTCAGCGGGGCGCCGCTGGACCTCATGCCGCACCGATGCAGCTGCACCGGGGGACCGTGAGGTTCAGCGGGGCCCCGATGAACCTCAACGCGCGAGCAGCTAGAACGCGTTACAGTCCCGCGCATGACCGACGCCCGGCACCAGCGCATCCACGTCGTGACCGGAGCGGCCTCGGGGATCGGCCGCGCGACGGCTGCGATGCTGCGCGAGCGGGGGCACCGGGTCATCGGGGTGGACCTGCGCGAGGGCGAGGGCGTCGACGTGGCCGCCGACCTGGGTACGCCGGAGGGCCGCTCGGCCGCGGTCGCGGGCGTCCAGGCGCTGACCGACGTCGTCCACGGGCTGGTGCCGGCGGCGGGGCTGGCGGGTCGCACGGGCGTGCCGGGCGACCTGGTGGTGTCGGTGAACTTCTTCGGCGCCGTCGAGATGGTGACCGGGCTGCACCCGCAGCTGCGGGCGGCCGCGGAGCGCGACGGCGACGCGGCCGTCGTGTTCCTGGCGAGCAACTCCATCACCGGCATGCCCGGCTGGAACGTCCCCGCCGTCGAGGCCTGCCTGCGCGACGACGAGGCCGCCGCCCGCGCGGAGGCGGCGAAGGTCGACTCGGTGATGGTGTACCCCTCCAGCAAGGCCGGCCTGGCCTGGTGGGCCCGCCGCGAGGGCGTGAAGCCGGAGTGGGCCGGCGCGGGCATCCGGCTCAATTCCGTCGCACCCGGCGCGACCGAGACCGCGATGGTCGAGCAGATGCGCGCCGACCCGCTGCTCGGCACCGCGATCGACGCCTACCCCACCGCGATCGGCCGCACCGGCCGCCCGGAGGAGGTGGCCGCCCCCATCTGCTTCCTGCTCTCCCCCGAGGCCACCAACATCGTCGGCGCCTGCCTGTTCGTCGACGGCGGCACCGACGCGATGCTGCACCCGATGGCGCCCGAGGGCTGGGAGGTCGGCCCGGTCGACCTGGGCTGACGGCCGGTCCACGTCCTCTGTGTGGCGTTCTGATTCAAGCCAGTTGAACCGGGCCTCCACACAAGCTCGGTCAGGCGCAGTTGACGATGAGTCCGGCCGGCCCCACGGCTACTTGCTCGTCGGCCTGGGTGATCCAGCCGACCTCGCGTGGGTTGCCGGGCAAGGTACCTGTGACCCGCACCGTCACCGTCGTCCCGAAAAGTGTCGACAGCAATGAGGGTGTCAGGACGACGGAGCTGTTGTCGGTGACGTCCAGGTTGGCGCCTGAACCGACGATCCGGGCCGTGTAGACGAGCGATGCCGGCGACGTGCTCGGTGTCCAGTAGATGCGAGCGGAGTTGGCGAGCAGCACCGTGACCTCCTCACAGTCCAGCGGAGCCGTCGTCAGGCTGGTGGTGGTCAGCGTCTTGCCCGTCACGATGGCGGCGTCACTCCACGTGCCTGCCGCTGGTGAGGTGCCAGCCAGCACCACGGCCGCCATCACGCCGACCGCCGCAGCCCGCCTCACGGCGCCACCTGCGTCGCGGTAATGGTGAAGGTGGGGGTGTACGTACTGGACTTGGTGGAGTTGTCCGCGGCGAGGTCGAGATGTAGCCGCACGCAGATCGTCAGCGAGTCCCATGGGTCGATGACATCGCTCTCGGTCAGGACAGTGGTCTCGGAGCCGGTCAGGGCTGCCGGACCGAAGGATGCGGTGCCCGTGCAGCTCTCCGCCCGCGGGTAGACCGCGCTGGTCTGGCTGACGGTCCCTGCCGGCACCACCGTGACCCGCATGGCATCGCGGAGGGCCACCACGGAGGCCGTCGCGGAAGCGGTGATGGAGACCGTGAAGGGAGTCGTGCCGGCGTTGTTGAGTGTGAGCACCTTGGCCGTGCTCTCTCCGGGCGCGATGTTCGGGAGGTCGAGCGCTGTCCAGGTGTAGCTCTGCTGACCCTCCACCAGCAGGTCCAGCGACCCCGAGGTGATCGTGGCCCCCGACACGGTCTCGACGTCGTTCCAGTACGCCTGCGTCCCGAGTCCCCCCACCAGCCCCAGCGCCCCGACGAGGGCGACGACGACCGGCGTCCACGGCCGCGTCGGCCGAGGTGCGGTACGACGGGACGCAGCGCGCCGGCGGGCAGGCCGCCGCGGCTCAGCACGTCGCGGCGCCGCGTGCCGGCCGCTCATGCCGACACCTCTTCCGAAGCCGCGGCCGTTGCTGGGGCCGCGTCACTCTCGTCGTGCTGCGACCCGGCGTGACGGCCAGGCGGCGTGACCAGCACGCCGCGAGCCCGGCGCGACGACACGTGCGGCAACCCGTGCTCGGCCGCGTGCCGTGCCGGCGTGTGCCCTGGGTCCGACCGCCACCCGCGCAGCAGCAGCACCGCGGCGTACAGGAAGAGCGCCCCTGCGGCGAGCTGCACCAGCAGCTGGTGCTGGCCAGGCGAGAGCAGGACGTTGAGGTGTCCGACCCACGGCACGGAGTACCAGACCTCGCCGCGGAGCTGGACCTCGCGCACCGGTGCGGCGTCGACCGCGGCGTTGGCGTCGCCGCGGGTGGTCAGGACCTTCTCGCCGTCCGCGGTCCAGCCGACACCGACGACCCGGTGGGTCGCGACGGCCGGCTCGCCGCTGCGCAGCTGGTAGGTCACCACGTCCCCGACCCGCACGTCCTCGAGGTCGACGGGCCGCACCACCACCAAGGTGCCGGCCGGGTAAGCGGGACTCATCGAGCCGGTGAGGACGGTGTACGGCGTCGCGCCGGCCAGCCGCGGCACCAGCACCGCGACCGTCACCAGCGCCGTCACCCCCAGCAGCACCACCCAGGAGACGGCGCGCACGAGCCGGGCCACCGTCGGGTGGCGCCGCGCCCGCGTGCCGCCGGACATGAGCCGTTCAGCTGGCGACCTGGTTGACGGTGAGGGTCAGCGCGCTCAGCACCGCTGTCAGCTCCCCAGCCACCAGACCGGTGTCGCCCCCCGTGAACTCCGCCCCGGAGTTGCTGTCGTTGTCGACGACTCCGACCTGGAAGGGCAGGTCGACCGTGTACTCGACGGTGATGACGTCGCCGTCCGACAGGTTCTCGATGGCAGGCGCCAGGTTGTCGTAGGGCGCGAGGTCAGCGGCGACCCCGCCGTTCAACGCGTACGTGGCGGAGTAGTCCAGCTCCCCGGCCAGGGTGTTCGCGTCGAGCGCCGGCTTGGTGAAGGCCAGCTCGGTCAGGAGGTTGTCACCCGCGACGTCGACCGTGAAGTCGCAGGACCTCGTGAGGGTGTCCCCCGGCACGATCCGGAAGGCGGAGAGGTCGAGGTTCGTGGCCGTCCCGTCGGTCCACCCGTCGGTGCACACCGGCGCCGAGAGGTCGAGCCGACCCGAGGTGATGGTGTGCGGGCCGTCCGTCTCGCCGTCGGACCAGTACGCCAGCGAGCCCGCACCTCCGAGGAGCAACGCCCCGCCTGCTGTCGCGGCCAGGGCCGCCTTGACCGGGTGTCGCATGGCCGATCCCCTCCCCGGGCCCGCATGGAGCTCTAGGGAAGGCGGACCACTCAGTACGAGTGGGATCGGCCTGGGACGCGCCGTCCTGAGGAGGACCGGGACTGGTCTGAACCACCGTCGCGGAGTCCTGCACGCACCGGATGCGTGCAGCACTCCCCACTCAGGAGGCGGACCTCAGAACAGCAGCGCCGAGGCCGGGTCCTCCAGGATCGAGGCGACGTCGGCGAGGAACCGCGAGCCCTTCTCCCCGTCGACGTGCCGGTGGTCGAAGGAGAGCGCGAGCGTCGTGACGTGCCGCGGCACGATCCGGTCCTCGCCACCCTCGGAGACCACCCACGGCTTCTTCGTGATCGAGCCGAAGCACAGGATCGCCGACTCGCCGGGGTTGATGATCGGCGTGCCGGCGTCGACGCCGAAGACGCCCACGTTGGTGATCGTGAACGACCCGCCGCTCATGTCGGCCGGCTGCGTGCGCCCCTCCTTGGCGGTCGTCGTCAGCTCGCCGAGCGCCTCCGCCAGCTCGCGCAGGGTCATGGCGTCGGCGTCCTTGACGTTCGGCACGACCAGCCCGCGCGGCGTCGCGGCGGCGATGCCGAGGTTGACGTAGTGCTTGAGCACGACCTCCTGGGCCGCCTCGTCCCAGAACGAGTTGATCTCCGGCGTACGCCGGATCGCCAGCAGGCACGCCTTCGCCAGCACCAGCAGCGGGCTCACCTTGACGTCGCGGAACTCCCGGTGCGCCCTCAGCCGCTCGACCAGCTCCACCGTGCGGGTCGCGTCGACGGTGACCCACTCGGTGACGTGGGGCGCGGAGTACGCCGAAGCCACCATCGCCTGCGCCATCATCTTGCGCACGCCCTTGATCGGCTCGCGGGTCTCGAGCGCGCCGGCCGCCCGCGGGACGTCATGCGTTGCGACCGGACGGACGTCCCCTCCGGATGACGTCCCGGCGGCCGCGGCCTGCACCTGGTCCCGGGTCACCGAGCCCGCAGGCCCGGCGCCGGCCAGCGAGGTCAGGTCGACGCCGAGGTCCTTGGCCAGCTTGCGGACCGGCGGCTTCGCCAGGGCGCGTACGGCGGCAGGTGCCGCGGCCGCAGGCGGAGCCGCGGCAGGGGCAGGCACCGGGGCCGGTGGCGCCTGCTCGGGCAGCTCGTCGACGTCCACGGCCGGCGAGGCACCCGGCTCGAAGGCCGCCTGCGCCTGGGCGTTGGCGGCGGCCACGCCCGGGGTGCTGCGGCGCGCGCGGCGGGTGGGGCCGCGGTCGGCCTTGTTGCGCCCCACCAGGCTCTCGCCCTCGCCACCACCGGAGGCGGCGGGGTTGGACAGGTCGATCTCCATACGGTCGGGGGGCAAGCCCCCCGACTGCCCCCCGGAGGGCGCGGAGTCCGGCTCCGCCGGACGCTGTCCCTCCGCCGAGGCTGACGCCTCGGCCCCGATCCGGATGATCGGCGTTCCGACCGGGACGGTCTCCCCCTCGGGCACGAGCAGGGCGGTCACCTCACCGGCGTACGGCGAGGGCAGCTCGACGATGGACTTCGCGGTCTCGATGTCGACGACGATGTCGTTGACCTCGATGACGTCGCCGACCTTGACCCGCCAGGCGACGATCTCGGCCTCGGTGAGGCCCTCGCCGACGTCGGGCAGCTTGTACTCAGGCATCGCTTCTCCCCGGGATCAGAACGCGAACGTGCGGTCGACGGCATCGAGGAGCCGGTCCAGGTCGGGCAGGAACTCCTCCTCGATCCGGGACGCGGGGTACGGCGTGTCGAAGCCGCCCACGCGCAGCACCGGGGCCTCCAGGGAGTAGAAGCACTCCTCGGTCACCCGGGCGGCCAGCTCGGCACCCATGCCGAGGTTGACGTGCGCCTCGTGCACGACCACGCAGCGGCCGGTGCGGCGCACCGACTCCAGGACCGGACCCATGTCGAGCGGGGAGAGCGTGCGCAGGTCGATGACCTCCAGCGAGCGACCCTCGCCGGCTGCTGCCTCCGCGGCGGTCATGGCGGTGCGCACGGTCGGGCCGTAGGCCAGCACCGTGACGTCGGTGCCGCGGCGGGCGACGCGGGAGGTGAAGAGCGGCGGCGGGGCGAGCGACTCGTCGAGCTCCATCTTCTCGGCGTGGTACTGCCGCTTGGGCTCCAGGAAGATGACCGGGTCGTCGGAGGCGATGGCCTGCTGGATCATCCAGTAGCCGTCGACCGGGTTGGAGCAGGCGACCACCTTCAGGCCCGGGGTGTGCGCGAACTGCGCCTCCGGCGACTCCGAGTGGTGCTCGACCGCGCCGATGCCGCCGCCGAAGGGGATGCGGATGACCATCGGCATCGGCGAGTGGCCGGCCGAGCGGTAGCGCATCTTCGCGACCTGGCACACGATCTGGTCGTAGGCGGGGTAGACGAACCCGTCGAACTGGATCTCGACCACCGGGCGGTAGCCGCGCAGGGCCAGGCCGACCGCGGTGCCGACGATGCCGGACTCCGCCAGCGGGGAGTCGATGACGCGGTCCTCGCCGAAGTCCTTCTGCAGGCCGTCGGTGATGCGGAAGACGCCGCCGAGCTTGCCGACGTCCTCGCCCATGAGCAGGACCTTGGGGTCGTCCTCCATCGCCTTGCGCAGGCCCATGTTGAGGCCCTTGGCGAGGGTGATCTTCGTGCCGGTCATGTCAGTGCGCCCCCTCGAAGGTCGCGAGGTAGTCGGCGTAGCCGTCGCGCTGCACGGCCAGCTCCTCGGGGATCTCGGCGTAGACGTGCTCGAACATCCGCATCGGGCTCGGGTCGGCCATCGCCTTGCAGCCCTCGCGCAGGTGCGCGCCGAGCTCGTCGGCCTCGGCCTTGACCTGCTCGACCAGCCCGTCGTCGACCAGGCCGTTGCGACGCAGGTAGACCTCCAGCCGCGCGATCGGGTCCTTGAGCTTCCAGGACTCCACGTCGGCGGAGAGCCGGTAGCGCGTGGGGTCGTCGGTCGTGGTGTGCGCACCCATGCGGTAGGTGTAGGCCTCGACGAAGGTCGGCCCCTGCCCGTCACGGGCCCGCTGGAGGGCAGCCTGCGTGACGGCGTACGTCGCCAGCACGTCGTTGCCGTCGACCCGGATGCCCGGGAAGCCGAAGCCCAGCGCGCGCTGGTAGAGCGGGATGCGGGTCTGGCGCTCGATCGGCTCCGAGATCGCCCACTGGTTGTTCTGGCAGAAGAAGACGACCGGCGCGTTGTAGGACGCGGCGAAGATGAAGGCCTCGTTGACGTCGCCCTGCGAGGAGGCGCCGTCGCCGAAGTGCGCGACCACCGCGGCGTCGCGGTCGGCGTCACCGGTGCCGACAACGCCGTCGCGCTGCATGCCCATGGCGTAGCCGGTGGCGTGCAGGGTCTGGGCGCCGATGACGATCGTGTAGAGCCCGAAGTTGAACTCGTGCGGGTCCCAGGAGCCGTGGTCGACGCCGCGGAAGAGGCCGAGCAGCTTGAGCGGGTCGATGCCGCGGCACCAGGCGACGCCGTGCTCGCGGTAGGTCGGGAAGACGTAGTCCTGCGGGCGCAGGGCGCGGCCGGCGCCGATCTGCGCGGCCTCCTGGCCGAGCAGCTGGGCCCAGATGCCGAGCTCGCCGTGGCGCTGCAGAGCGGTGGCCTCGGTGTCGATGCGCCGGGTCAGCACCATGTCGCGGTAGAAGCCGCGGATCTGCTCGGCGGAGAAGTCGAGGTCGAACTCCGGGTGGTGGACGCGCTCGCCCTCGGGGGTCAGGAGCTGCACCAGCTCGGGGCCGCCGTCGCTCTGGCTGGGTCCGAAGACCTCGACCAGGTCGGGGCCGAACGTCCCGTCCGCGGTGTCGGGTGGTGGGGTCATCTGCGCTGGTCTCCTTCTGCCTCGCCCGGCGGTGGGGTCTCCGTGCCGGGGCGCTGGGGGTCCGGTGGGCCTCGGGCCCGACCGCTGGGGTGGCGCGGTTGTGACCCGGGACACATCCCGATGGGACCAACGTAACAGCCGGGTGCGGTGCGTGTTCCAACCCGGTCCCTACGCTCGGTGCCATGGCCTCCCCCAACACGAAGAGCTCCGCCAAGACCGCCAGGAACCGCTCCGCCACGACGACCGTCGCCGCTCCCCCGGCCACGGTCTTCGCGATCGTGGCCGACCCGCGCCAGCACTCCCGGATCGACGGTTCCGGCACGGTGCGCGACGCCGTCTCCGGCCCGGACCGCCTCGAGCTCGGCTCGCGGTTCGGCATGAGCATGAAGATGGGCGCGCCCTACCGGATCAGCAACAAGGTCGTGGAGTTCGAGACCGACCGGCTGATCGCCTGGCGGCACGCCGGGCTGCACCGCTGGCGCTACGAGCTGACCCCCACCGCCGACGGCGGCACCGAGGTGACCGAGACCTGGGACCTCTCGCACTACCCCGCTCCCGGCCGCGCGCTGCTCTCGGGGCTCTTCGGCGACAAGACCCAGAAGGCGATCGAGGCCACCCTGGTCAAGCTCAAGGCCGCCGCCGAGGCCGACGCGGCCCGCTGACCCGCGCGCCCGGCGACGCGGCCCACACCAGCCCTGCGGGTGTCCTCCGCCGGGTGTGCGGGCCGGGCCGCGAGCCTGCCTACGGTCGGTCCATGAGCATCCGCAAGGGCAGCAAGGTCACGTGGAAGTGGGGCAGCTCGACGGCCGAGGGCAAGGTCGCCGAGATCCACCGCGAGAAGGTCACCCGCCAGATCAAGGGCGAGAAGATCACCCGCGACGGGAGCAAGGACGACCCGGCGTACCTCATCGAGCAGGAGGACGGCGGCAAGGTCCTCAAGCTCAAGAGCGAGGTCAAGGCGAAGAGCAGCTGACGCCGGCCCAGCCGGAGGACGTACCGTGAGGCTGCCTCACGCCACGTCCTCCGGCTTCGGATCGACTCCGCTACCGGGGGCGGCTCAGCCCCGTTCCGTTACCGACCAATAGCAGTCGGAGAGGTTCAGCGACGTGGGCGCGTTGTCGTGGACGTACTGCACGCGGATGACGCGGTTGGCCGGCAACGAGACGGTCCGGTCGACGGCCACCTGACCGAAGACGACCGTCCGGGCCGTCACGCTCGAGTCGCCGGCGTTGTCGACGGCCACGTCGATGATGGGCACGCGACCCGAGGCGACCTGGCCCTCGGCCGTGGCGTCCCAGATCTGGAAGATGGGATCGTTCCCCGCTCCCAGCGGACCTGAGGGCGATCCCGTCGAGGAGAGATTGCAGCCGAACGCGATGCGGTACACGCCGGCTGCAGGCACCGTCCAGGTCCCAGTATTGAGGTCGAGCGAGGCGTCGGTGAAGTAGGACCCTGCCGACGACCAGCCACCCAGGTTCTGCACGGGGTCTGACGGCGGACCGGACACCGTCACCCCGTCGCGGCGCACCGAGAACAGGGGTTCGGCAGGAGCGCCGGGAGCTCCCGGAGCGCCGCTCGGTCCAGCAGGCCCGGACGGGCCCGCAGAACCAGGGGCGCCGGACGGGCCAGCGGCACCAGAGGGCCCGGCAACCCCCGGGGCACCGGAGGGCCCGGCCACTCCGGGGGCACCCGAAGGCCCAGCGGGGCCCGCCGGGCCAGCCGGACCGGCAGGGCCCATGGGCCCGATTGATCCTGCTGGGCCCGCCGGACCAGCGGGACCGGCAGCACCAGCAGGGCCAGCAGGACCCACGGGACCGATCGCGCCGGCCGGTCCCGCGGCCCCGGCGGGGCCCGCCGGGCCAGCGGGTCCCTGCGGCCCGGTCGCGCCTTGCGGACCCGGCTCACCCGGCGGCCCCGCGACCGACCACCGCAGGGGCTCCTCCTGCTTGGAGCACTGCTTGGCCCGGTCGACCAGGCGCAGCTGCCCGGAGTCGTCGACGCATGCCACGACCTTCGGGTTGTCGGCGGCCAAGGCCGGCGCAGACGTGGCGAGCGTGGCAGCGCAGACCGCGAGGCTGGACAGCGCCACGGACATGGTTCGGCGGCTGGACGCGCGCGAGGTGGGGGCGCCGGTGGACGGAGGGGAGACTGACAGGGGAGAGAGCACGGGCACATCCTCGTGGGGGGAACGTCGGGGTGGCCGCAGTCTGCTGATCCGCTCCACAAGGTGTCCACAGGCGTCGACCCCTCCGCTAGACGTCGGCGCTAGACCACCGCGCGCCTACTCGTACGATGGCGCCTCGACCTGGCTCATGGACGGGTCCAGGCGCAGACCCTCCTCCAAGAACTCCGCAGCCTCGTCGTCCTCGCCGAGGTGCTGGAGGGCGAAGCCCAGCCGCATGTGGGCGTTCGCGGCCTGGGGATCCAGATCGATGACCCGCCGATACCTTGCGATCGCATCGCCGAGGTCGACCCGCTCGAGCAGGATGGCGCTGTTGTAGAGCGAGGGGATGTGCTCGGGGTCGAGCGCCAGCGCCTGCTCGTACCAGTCCAGTCCCGTGTCGTCCTCCTGGAGACCCTGCGCCGCGAGACCGAGGTTGTAAAGGACCGGCACGTTGTCCGGATCCAGCTCATGGGCAGCCAGGAGCACCTCGGTGGCCGAGCTGAAGTCACCGCTCGAGAGCTGCGCACTGGCCAGTTCGACCAAGCGGTCGACGTCCGCTTCGCGCGTCGTCACGTCCTCGCTGCATCCCACCAGCCCTCCGAGGAGAGCGAGCCAGGCAACGGCGTACAGGGCCCGTCTGATCACGGTGGGATGGAACCATGCGGCGTCCCCGGGAGGGATGGGTTCCGCCAGGGAAGACGGGGACGCTCAGAGCCGGTCGCGCCCGTGCGGCGTGTGCCAGAGCGACTCGTCCGGCCCCTTGGGGATGATCCCGGTCGGGTTGATGTCGGAGTGCACGACGTAGTAGTGCGCCTTGATCTGGGCGAAGTCGATCGTGTCGCCGAAGCCGGGGGTCTGGAACAGGTCGCGGGCGTAGCCCCAGAGGTTCTTCATCTCGGTCAGCTTGTTGCGGTTGCACTTGAAGTGGCCGTGGTAGACCGCGTCGAAGCGCGCCAGGGTCGTGAAGAGCCGCACGTCGGCCTCGGTGATCGCCTCGCCCATGAGGTAGCGGCGGTCCGCCAGACGCGACTCGAGCCAGTCGAGGGCGTCGAAGAGCCGGTCGTACGCCGCCTCGTAGGAGCCCTGGTCGCCGGCGAAGCCGCAGCGGTAGACGCCGTTGTTGACCTCGGTGAAGACCCGCTCCATGACCTCCTCCATCTCCTCGCGGAGGTCCGCGGGCCACAGGTCCGGGGCGTCGGGCTTGTGGTGGTCGCGCCACTCGAAGAAGAAGTCGTGGGTGATCCACGGGAAGTCGTTGGTGACCAGCTCGCCCGACGGGACGTCGACGATCGCCGGCACCGTGATGCCGCGCGGGTAGTCGGGGAAGCGCTTGTCGTAGGCCTCGCGCAGCCAGTGGATCCCCAGCACCGGGTCCTTGTCCCCGGCGTCGAGGTCGAAGGTCCACGACTTCGCGTCGTGGGTCGGGCCCGGGGTGCCGAGCGAGATGACGTCCTGCAGCCCGAGCAGCTCGCGCACGATGATCGCGCGGTTGGCCCACGGGCAGGCGCGAGCGGCGACCAGCCGGTAGCGGCCGGGCTCGACCGGCCACAGCTCACCGTGGACCGGCCCGTGCTCGGGCTTGGCGCCACCGCGGGTGATCCGGTCCGGGACGTAGTTCATGTCCCGCTCGAAGCCGCCCTCCTCGACGTACGACGGTGTCTCATCGCTCATGCGCCCGAGGCTAGGTGAGCCTTCAACCAGCCTGCTCACCCGAGGAGCCCAGCCGGGTCACGCGAACCGCGCGGCCACCTCGACCAGCCGGTCGTTGGCCTCGGTCTCCCCGACCGAGACCCGGCACCCCTCGCCGGCGAAGGGCCGCACCACGATGCCCGCCTCGTCGCAGGCGGCCGCGAAGTCCGCCGTCCGGTCCCCGAGGGCGAACCAGAAGAAGTTCCCCTGCGCGTCGGGCACCTGCCACCCGACCTCCCGCAGCAGCGCGCCGACCCGGTCGCGCTCGGCGACGAGGGCGTCGACCCGCTCCAGCAGCGCCTCCTCGGCGTCGAGGGAGGCCAGGGCCGCGACCTGCGCGACGGCGCTGACGCCGAAGGGCAGCGACACCGCGCGCAGGGCCGCGGCGATCGGCGCCTGCGCGACGGCGTACCCGACCCGGAAGCCGGCCAGGCCGTAGGCCTTGGAGAAGGTCCGGAAGAGCACGACGTTGGGGTGGGCGCGGTAGGCCGCGATGCCGTCGACCGCGTCGGGCATCCGCACGAACTCCAGGTAGGCCTCGTCGACGACCACGACGACGTGCGACGGCACGCGGGCCAGGAAGCCGTCGAGCTCGGTCTGGGTGACCGAGGGTCCGGTGGGGTTGTTGGGCGTGCAGACGAGCACGACCTTGGTGCGGTCGGTGATCGCGGCGGCCATCGCGTCGAGGTCGTGGCGACCGTCCTCGGTGACCGGCACCTTCACCGAGACCGCGCCGGCGGTGGTGATGGCGATCGGGTAGGCCTCGAAGGAGCGCCAGGCGTGCACGACCTCGTCGCCCGGGTCGCAGAAGGCGCTCAGCAGCTGGTAGACCAGCGCGACCGAGCCGGTGCCGGCGGCCAGGTCCTCGACCGGAACGCCGAGGCGCTCGGCCAGGCCTGCGTAGAGCAGCGCGTTGCCCATGTCGGGGTAGCGGTTCATCGTCGCGACCGCGGCGTGCGCGGCCTCCACGACGCCGGGCAGCGGCGGGTAGGGGTTCTCGTTGCTGGAGAGCTTGTAGGTCACCAGGTCCGGCCGCGGGGTGGGCGGCTTGCCGGGGACGTACGCCGGGATGTCGCGGATGTGCGCCCGGGGCTGGGGGGTGTCGGCCATGGCGCCACCCTAGGACGGGGACGGTGTCGCGCGACGGGCGCGGCGCCAGGGCCGCACCAAGGGCAGCAGCGCCAGCCCGACGGCGACCCCGAGGCCCGCGCCGGTGAGGTTGTCGACCACGTCGGTGACGTCGCAGGAGCGGTCCAGCCGGGAGAGCACCTGCTGGGTCGCCTCGATCCCGACCGACACCAGCCCGAGGCCGAGCAGCCCCAGCGGCACCGTCCACCACGCGCTGCGCCAGCGCCCCAGGACGAGCACGAGCAGCGCCCCCGACGGCACGAAGACCAGCACGTTGAGCAGCCGCTGGCCGCCGGAGAGGACCCAGAAGCCCTCCGGCGCCGGGCCGCCGTAGTCGAAGGAGCAGGAGTTGTAGTAGCGCTGGTCGGCGTAGACCACGCCCGGGCTGCCGTCGGCGGGGATGAGGGTGACGAAGCCGATCGCGGCCAGCGACCAGAGCAGCAGCGCCAGCGACCACGCCCACGAGGGGCCGGTACGCCGGGCCAGGACCGTCGCGAGAGCCACGCTGAGCAGGCCGGTCACCGCGATGCCCACGAGCATCACGCCCACACCACCGACCGGGAACACCGCCCCGAGGCTAGTGGTCCCCGGGTCGCCCCGGGGCAGCCCCTCCCTGCCATGATCGAACGGTGCGCATCGTCACCTGGCTCTTCACCAACGCCGTCGCGCTGGCCGTCGCGGCCTGGCTGATCGACGGCATCCGCTTCACCCCGCGCGACGCCGAGCTGTCCGAGAAGATCCTCCCGCTGCTGCTGGTGGCGCTCATCCTCGGCACGGTGACCGCCGTCCTCAAGCCGGCCCTCACCCTGCTCTCGCTGCCGCTGGTGCTGCTCACCCTCGGGCTGTTCCTGCTGGTCATCAATGCCGCGATGCTGCTGATCACCGACGCCATCGCCGGCGCGCTGGACATCGGCTTCCGGGTCACGGGCTTCTGGCCCGCGGTCGGCGGCGCGATCGTCATCACCCTCGTGACCTGGCTGGTCGACAACGTCCTCGGCAAGGACGACTGACCCGCGCCGTGACCTCGAACGACGGGTCCCTCCTCCCGCCGCCACGCGAGCCGGGCCGCTACCGGATCGGCCTGGTCTGCCTGGGCAACATCTGCCGCTCCCCGATGGCCGAGGTCGTCCTGCGCGACCGGGTCGAGGCCGCCGGCCTGGCGCCGTACGTCGTCGTCGACTCCTGCGGCACCGCCGGCTGGCACGAGGGCAAGCCGATGGACCCGCGCTCGGCGGCCACGTTGCGCTCCGCCGGGCTGGACCCGAGCCGCCACCGGGCCCAGCAGCTGACCCCGGAGTGGTTCGGCGACCACGACCTGCTGCTCACCATGGACGAGCAGAACCTCGCCGACGCCCGGGCCCTCGCGGCCGGCGCCGGTGCGAGCGCCGAGCCGGAGCGGGTCCGGCTCTTCCGCGACCTCGACCCCGACGGGCGGGGTGGCGAGGTCCCTGACCCCTACTACGGTGGGGACTCCGGGTTCGAGGAGGTGCTGAGGATGGTCGAGCGGACGAGCGACGCCCTGGTCGCAGCGCTGCCGACGGTGCTCGCAGGGCTGGCCGGGCCTCCGGCCGGGGCGGGGCCGGACGCCTCGTGACCCGCGCCCCGCGGATCGCGCAGCGGGCCGAGCAGCTGCTCGGCACCGCCGTCGTGGCGACCGCCGACGTGGCCGGCGGGGACACCTGCCACGCCACGAAGCTGCGGCTCTCCGACGGCACCACGGCGCTGGCCAAGACCGCACCGCACGTGCCCGACGGCTTCTTCGAGAGTGAGGCCGCCGGGCTGCGGTGGCTGGCCGAGGCGGCCGAGGGCGCCGACGGCGCACCGGTCCCCGACCTGCTGGCCGTCGCGCCCGACTGCCTGGTGGTGCGCTGGGTCGAGCCGGTGCGCCCCACCCCGGAGGCCGCCGCCGAGCTCGGCCGCGGGCTCGCCCGCACCCACGCCGCAGGCGCCCCCGGGTTCGGCGCCGAGCACGACGGGTTCATCGGGCGGCTGCCGCTGCCGCAGCGACCCACCGACACCTGGGCGGAGTTCTACGCCGTGCGCCGGCTGCTGCCCTACCTCAAGCTCGGGCGCGACCGCGGCCACGTCACCGCCGAGCAGGCAGCGAGCATCGAGGCGGTCGTCGGGCGGCTCACGACGCTGCTCCCCGAGGAGCCGCCGGCCCGGCTGCACGGCGACCTGTGGAACGGCAACGTCGTCTGGGGCGGCCCGTCGCTCCAGTCGCCGGGATCGCCTGCGCGCGGCTGGCTCGTCGACCCGGCGGCGTACGGCGGTCACCGGGAGGTGGACCTGGCGATGCTGGCCCTCTTCGGGCTGCCGCACCTCCCGCAGCTGCTCGAGGGCTACGAGTCGGTCGCCCCGCTCACCGAGGGCTGGGAGGACCGGGTCGCGCTGCACCAGCTCTTCCCGCTGCTCGTCCACGCCTGCCTCTTCGGCGGCGGGTACGGCCCCCGCGCCGCCGGACTGGCCGGCCGCTACCTGTGACCACCGGCGATGGCTACCGCTTGCGCTTGCCCTTCTTCGCGCGGTAGACCGCGCGCAGGTCGACGCCACCCTGCGCCGCGACCACCTCGTGCGTGCGCGCCCCGCCGTCGCTCCACCGCTCGAAGAGCCAGACCTTGCCGCGGATCCTCTGCCGCTTGGGGGCGGAGACCGTGAGCCGGCTGTTCTCGATGTAGGTGTAGGTGCCCTCGCCGACGTGGCCGGTGGCCTTGAGCCTGGCCCCCCGGGGCTTGCTCGAGAGCGTCACCTCGCTGGGCCGCGGCTGGAGCTCGATGGACTCGAAGACCGTCATGTTGCGGTCGTCGATGACCGACGCGGTGAGCAGGATGGTCGACTTGTACTCGTGGTCGGGTGCGAAGAACCTGCCCTCGACGACGTTCTGGTACTGGAAGGTCGTGAACGGGTGCGTGTGGCACACCGACGGGCAGTGCCGCACCGAGACGGTCCAGGAGAACTTGTCCGCACGCGAGGCGTAGCTGCCGTCCTCGGCGTCGCTGCCGCTGGCCACGAGGTCGATCTGGTCGCCGACGGCGAAGGTGGTGGTGTCGGTCGGCTTCTCGATGGTCAGCGTCGGCGGGGTGTTGCCCGGGTAGAGCCACTGCTGGGCGGTGCTCGTGGCGCCGTCCTCGTCGGTGACCCGCACGCCGACCAGCACGTTGGTGTCCCCGTCGGTGTAGGTGCGGCCGGCCCTCGGACCGATGGCGTCGTCGTAGACCCCGTCGCCGTCGAGGTCCCATGCGTAGGTCATGGACCCCTCGTCGCGGCTGCCGGACGCGTCGAGGGACACCTCGAGCGGGACGTCGCCGTAGGGCTCGCCCAGGACCTCCAGCCGGGCGGTCGGCGGCAGGTTGCCCGGGTAGTGGTGCACCCGGCGGATCGCCCCGTTGCCAGGCAGCGGGAAGCCGCGCTCGTCGGTGCCGTAGGAGACGTAGTAGAGGTCCCCCTCGGGACCGGTCGTCAGGTCGACCGGGGAGAGGGCCCCGGTGACCAGCGGCTCGACGCGGTCGGGGTCCGGCAGGCCGTCGGCCCCCGGGAGCAGGACGAAGACGCACCGGCGGGAGAAGTCGCTGAAGGCCAGCCCACCGGCGTACCTCTCGGGGTAGGTCCCACCGAGGAACTGCACGCCCGAGATCGAGGCGGTGCCGCTCGCACAGCCCTCGTCGTCGGAGAGGCTGTCGCCCCGGGTCTCGTAGGAGAAGTACGGCGCCGTCACCCCGCCCTCGCGGTACAGCCGCTCGCAGACCGGCAGGTCGAGCGCCTGGAACTCCGGGTTGCGGCCCGGCCCCTCGAAGCAGGGCCACCCGAAGTTGCGCGCCGAGGGACCCACGGACGAGGCGTCGACGACCCGGTCGACCTCCTCGAAGCCGTTGCCGCCGACGTCGCCGACCCACAGCTCGGGCCGCTCGCCGGTGCCGGGGCGGAAGGTGAAGCGGAAGGGGTTGCGCAGCCCGATGGCGATCGCGCTGGAGGCGAGCTCGCCCTGCGGGTGCACGGGGTTGCCCGGGGCGGGCGCGCCGGTGTCGGGGTCGATCCGGACGACCGAGCCGTTCAGCCCGACCGGGTCACCGGACGTCAGCAGGTCCTGGCTGCGCATCGACCCGCCCTCGTCCTGCGGGTCGCCGCACGGGTTCCCGACCTGGCCGCGGTCGGCGAAGTCGAAGGAGGCACCCTCACCGACGCTGGCGTAGAGGTAGCCGTCCGGCCCGACCTGGACCGAGCCCGCCGCGTGCGACGGGAACTGGAGGCAGTAGGCGTCCACCAGCGGCTTCTCGCCTCCCGGTGCCAACGACCAGCCGTCGGGGCCGGGCGTCGCGGTGAGCCGGGAGACCCGCGCCTGCACGACGCACCCGGGAGACATCCCGTCGGGCCCGCTCCCCGCGGGCTCGGCGCACTCGTCGTAGAAGCCGTCCGGCTCGCCCCACCCGGGGACGCGGCCGGGGTCGCGCGGGTCGCGGTCCCACGTGTAGACGACGTAGACGTAGGGGCGCTCCGGGAAGGTCGGGTCGACGGCGAGCCCGAGCAGGCCGCGGTCGTAGTAGTTGTGGACCGCGCTGCGCAGGTTGGCGAACTCACCGGGGCTGGGATCCGCCCACGTCCCGTCGGCCTGGCGGTCGTAGGTGGAGATCGCGCCGGACTTCTGGGCCACGAAGGCGGTGCCGTCGGGCGCGAAGTCCACCGCCGTCGGCTCGGTGAGCCCGCCGATCACCGTCTCGTCACGGAAGCGGTCGGGCAGACCGGGCTCGGCCGCCCGGGCCGGCGCCGACGCCGTCGTCGAGGAGAGTCCGGCGCTCGCGGGTCGGTCACCACCGGCGTGGCCGCCGTGCCCCTCGTGCGCGCTCGCGGGCACGGTCGTGCCCAGCCCTCCGCACAGCAGCACCACCGACAGCACGGCACGACTCATCCGCATGAGGCCCCCCAGCCCTGGGGGCCGCTCGTCCACGCCGCCCCGTCTGGTGGGGACCGTACCCCGCCGCGGGCCCGGTCGGCACCCCTCCTCAGGCCCCCGGCTCTCAGCCCGCGCTCAGCCCTGCCTGGCACAGTGGGACCGTGACCGCACCCGCCGCCGACCGCACCGACGCGAAGCACCGCGTCCTGGTCGTCGACGACGACAAGGCCGTGCGCGAGTCCCTGCGCCGCAGCCTGGAGTTCAACGGGTACGCCGTGTCGCTGGCCCACGACGGCGCCGAGGCCCTGGCCTCGATCGGCTCGGCGCGACCCGACGTGGTCGTGATGGACGTGATGATGCCGCGGCTCGGGGGCCTGGAGACGACCCGCGCCCTGCGGACGGCCGGCAACGACGTACCCATCCTGGTGCTCACGGCGCGAGACGCGGTCGGCGACCGGGTCGAGGGCCTGGACGCCGGGGCCGACGACTACCTCACCAAGCCCTTCGCGCTGGCTGAGCTGCTGGCCCGGCTGCGTGCCCTGCTGCGCCGGGTCACCCCGGCCGAGGGCCACGCCGACGAGGTGCTCTCCTTCGCCGACCTCTCCATGGACACCGCCACCCGCGAGGTGCGGCGCGGCGAGCGGCTGATCGAGCTGACCCGCACGGAGTTCGCGCTGCTGGAGATGTTCCTGCGCCGGCCGCGCCGGGTGCTGGAGCGCTCCTTCATCCTCGAGGAGGTCTGGGGCTACGACTTCCCCACGACCGCCAACTCCCTCGAGGTCTACGTCGGCTACCTGCGCCGCAAGACCGAGGCCGAGGGCGAGCCGCGGCTGCTGCACACCGTGCGCGGTGTGGGCTACGTGCTCAAGGAGTCATGAGGAGCCGCGAGCGCTGGCACTACCGCCGCTCGCTGGCCAGCCGGGTCACGCTCCTGACGACGATCGCGGTGGGCCTCGCCGTCGCCTTCGTGGCCCTGGGCGCCTTCGTCACCACGCGGGTCCAGCTCGGCAGCTCGCTGGACGCCTCGCTGCTCGAGCGCGCCCAGCAGGCCGCCACCCAGACCACGCTCGCCAACAGCGTCCGCGCCGACATCCCGCCGTGGGCGCTGGGTGCCGGCGACATCCGGATCGCCTTCATCGACCTCGACGAGAACCCCCCGATCTTCTCCGCGGACCGGGCCGGCGACCCGCAGATCTCCCTCGGCGAGGAGGAGCTGGCCGTGGCGCTGCGCCAGGAGCCGTTCTCCCTGCGCACGGTCGACACCGGGGAGGAGCGCTTCCGGGTCGTGGCGGTGCCGGCCGGCGCCTCGGGGCAGGGCCAGGCGCTGGTGCTCGCGCAGTCCCTGGCCCCGCAGGAGCGGGTGCTCGGCAAGCTCGGCTTCGTCACCGTCCTGTTCGGCATCGCCGGGATGATCACCGCGGGCATCGCCGGCTGGGCCGTCGCGAGCAACGGCCTTCGCCCGGTGCGCCGGCTGACCGGGGCGGTCGAGACGATCGCGCGGACCGAGCAGCTGACCCCGATCCAGGTCGAGGGCGACGACGAGGTCGCCCGTCTGGCGACCGCCTTCAACCAGATGCTGCTGGCGCTCGAGCTCTCCCGCACGCGGCAGCGGCAGCTGGTCGCCGACGCCGGCCACGAGCTGCGCACCCCGCTCACGTCGCTGCGCACCAACATCGAGCTCCTCGGCCAGGCCGACGCGGGCGGGCTGCCGCTGCCGGCCGGGGCGCGCGCCGAGCTGCTCGCCGACGTCGCCGCCCAGATCGAGGAGCTCAGCCAGCTGGTGGGCGACCTGGTGGAGCTGGCCCGCGACGAGCCGCTGCCCACCGTCGTGGAGGCCGTCGAGCTCGCCGAGGCCGTCGACCACGCCGTCGAGCGCGTACGCCGACGAGCGCCGTCCCTGCACTTCGAGGTCGAGACGACGCCCTGGGTGGTCCAGGGCGAGACCGGCACCCTCGAGCGGGCGGTCACCAACCTGCTCGACAACGCCGCGAAGTGGAGCCCGCCGGGCGGCACCGTGCGCGTGCACCTGGACCGGGGCGTCCTCACCGTCGACGACGAGGGCCCGGGCATCGCCGAGCACGACCTGCCGCACGTCTTCGACCGCTTCTACCGCTCCGAGGAGTCCCGCGCGATGCCCGGCTCGGGCCTCGGGCTCTCGATCGTCGCGCAGGCCGCCGCGCGGCACGCGGGCTCCGTGCGGGCCGAGCGCTCGCCCCACGGCGGGGCCCGGCTGGTGCTCGAGCTGCCCGGCAGCCCGACCCTCGTGGACGTCGGTACCTAGACTCAGCCCCCGTGAGCCCAGCCGACCCCACCTTCCTCCCCGTGAGCATCATCCTGGGCGGGGTCCAGAAGGGCGCCTCCGGCACGCTCCACGCCCTGCTCGTGCGGCACCGCCACGTGGCCCGGCACGGGGTCAAGGAGCGGCACTTCTTCGACGACGACAGCCTCGACTGGTCGGCGCCGGACTACTCCGCCTACGGCACCGTCCCGCGGGAGGACCAGGCCGGGCTCGCCCGTCGCGCGATCGACTCCACCCCGTCGTACTTCTTCTGGCCGGGGGCGATGGAGCGGATCGCGGCCTACGACGCCCACCTGGCCGCCACCGGGGGCCCCGAGGTGCAGCTGGTGCTGTGCTTCCGCGACCCGATCGAGCGGGCGTTCTCGCAGTGGACGATGCTCACCGACAAGCTCGACGCCAAGCGGGAGTACCCCGGCTTCGGCGAGCTGATCCGGATGCGCACCCCCGGGGTGCACGAGGTCCCGGAGGGCTGGAGCAAGCGTGACGCCCGGCAGTACTCCGTGGTCTCGCGCGGGCTCTACGGCGCCCAGCTGCGCCGGGCGCTGGAGCACCTGCCGCGCGAGCGGATGCTGCTGATGCGCTTCGACGACGTCGTGGCCGACCCGGCGGCGGCGCTGGACGCGATGACCGACTTCCTGGGGCTGCACCGCTTCGGCCGCGAGATCGACCCCCGCCCCCGCAACTCGCACGAGCGCCGGCTGGACGCCGCCCCGCCGACCGGCGAGGACCTCCGGCTGCTGGCCGACTCCTACGCCGACGACCTCCATGTCTTCACGCGGCTCTCCGGCCTGGACACCTCGGGCTGGGCGACCTCCCGGATCCTCGCCGACGAGCTCGACCCCGCCGAGCTCGCCGACCGCCTCGCCCGCAAGGCCGGCCTGGCCTGACCCCGCCCCGCGCGGCCCGTACCCTCCGCACGTGGACCTCGCCTTCTTCCGCCCCCTGCCCGACCACGCGCAGCAGGACGCGGTCGAGCCGCTGCACCTGGCGATGAGCAGCTGGTCGGAGGACCAGGCGCACGGCGTCGCGGTGGCCGGCCTGCTGGGGCGCGCGGCCGAGTCCGTCGCACGACGGCGCCGACCCGAGCTGGTGCCGACCCGGGTCACCGTGGACCTCTTCGCCCCCACGCGCATGCAGCCCGCGTGGACGACCGCCGAGGTGGTCCGCGAGAGCCGCCGGCTCATGCTCGTGGACGTGACCCTGCACCAGGAGTCCGGCCCCACCGCGCGGGCCTCGACGCTGTGGCTGCGCCCGTCCGAGGACGCGCCCGGCGACACCTGGTCCAACCCCGACCGGCCCGAGCCGCCGCCGCTGAACGTCGCACCCGTGACCGACCAGCCGCACGTGCCGTTCATCCACAGCGACGCCGGCTGGTCCCAGGACTTCCGCCAGCACCAGGACGGCTCGCGCAAGACCTACTGGAACACCGCCCCCGCGATCGTCCTCGGCGAGCCGGTCACGCCGTTCCAGGCGGTCGCGGCCTCGGCCGACGGGACCAGCCTGGCCTCGAACTGGGGCAGCGCCGGCGTGCAGCACATCAACGCCGACGTGACCCTCACCCTGGCTCGGCTGCCGATCGGGGTGACCGTGGGACTGCGCGCCCTGGACCGGGTGGAGGTCGACGGGGTCGCGGTGAGCAGCTGCACCGTCTTCGACCGGCACGGTCCGCTCGGCACCACGGTCGTGACGTCGATGGCCAACACCCGCCGCGGGATCGACATGGGCGGCCGGCGCTGGGAGGACGACCCCCGCTCGGAGCCCGGTGTCTGATATCCCCTTGGGGGGTTGTCGCTATCCTCGGCGCATGACCCGTCTCGTGTCCCTGCTGGCCGCCCTGCTCCTCGCGCTCACCGCCTGCTCGAGCGGCGACGGCAGCGCCTCGATCTCCTCCGCGGTCGACTCCGGCGCCACAATCATCGACGTGCGCACCCCGGCCGAGTTCGACGATGGCCACGTCGAGGGTGCGGTGAACATCGACGTCACCGCCCCCGACTTCGACGACCGGCTCGGCGAGCTGGACCCCGAGGCGTCGTACGTCGTCTACTGCCGCTCCGGCAGCCGCTCGGCCGACGCCGTGGCCCGGATGCGCGACGCCGGCTTCACCGACGTGATCGACGGCGGTGGCCTGGGCGACATGGAGGACGCCGGCTACCCCTCCGGCTCCTGACCCCGACTCCTCAGCCGTCCACCTCTCTGCCCGCGCCGTCCGACTCGCGCCAGGCCCGCTCGAAGGGCAGCCGCCAGGCGTGTGGCGCGATGAGCTGGTGGATCGCGTTGGGGCCCCACGAGCCCGGCTGGTAGGACCGCACCGGCGGCGGGTTCTCCAGCAGCGGCATCGACTTCGCCCACAGCTCCTCGATGCCGGAGGCGGTGGTGAAGAGCGTGTGGTCGCCGCGCATCGCGTCGTGGATGAGCCGCTCGTAGGCCTCGAGCACCAGGCCCGAGGACGGGGTGTCGTGGGTGGCGAACTGCATCGAGAGCTTGTCGAGCTTCATGCCCGGACCCGGTCGCTTGCCGTAGAACGACAGCGACATCCGCGACTGGTCGGCCAGGTCGAAGGTGAGGTGGTCCGGGCCCTGGGTGCCGACGTTGGAACCCTCGGGGAACATGCTCAGCGGCGGCTCCTTGAAGGCGATCGAGATGATCCGCGCGCCTTCCGCGAGCTTCTTGCCGGTCCGCAGGTAGAACGGCACGCCGGCCCAGCGCCAGTTGTCGATGTCGACCCGCAGCGCGACGAAGGTCTCGGTGTCGGACTCGTCGGCGACCTCCTCCTTGCCGCGGTAGCCCTGGTACTGCCCACGCACGACCTTGCTCGGGTCCAGCGGCTTCATCGACCGGAAGACCTTGAGCTTCTCGTCGCTGATCGGGCCGGGGGTCAAGGACGTCGGCGGCTCCATCGCCGCGAACGCCAGCACCTGCATGAGGTGCGTGACGACCATGTCGCGGTAGGCACCGGTGGTCTCGTAGAACGCCGTGCGCCCCTCGAGCCCCAGCGTCTCCGGGACGTCGATCTGCACGTGGTCGATGAAGTTGCGGTTCCAGATCGGCTCGAAGAGCCCGTTGGCGAAACGGAAGGCCAGGATGTTCTGTGCTGCTTCCTTGCCGAGGAAGTGGTCGATCCGGAAGACCTGCTCCTCGGCGAACACCTCGTGCACCCGCGCGTTGAGCGCCTTCGCCGACTCGAGGTCGGTGCCGAACGGCTTCTCCATCACGATCCGCGACCGCTCGACCAGGTCGGCGTCGTGCAGCTGCTTGACGACCGCCAGCGCCGCTCGCGGCGGCACCGAGAGGTAGTGCAGCCGCCGCTTTTCCTGCGGCGCTCCCGGCAGCAGCTCCTCGACCCGGCGTACCTCCTGGGCCAGCGCCTCGGTCCCGGCCTTCTGCGGCACGTAGGTCAGCAGCTCCACGAACTCCGCCCACACCTGCTCCGAGCACGAGTCGCCGTGCTCGTCGACGGCCTGCCGCGCGATCCGCCGGAACTCCTCGGTGTCGACCTCCTCGAGCGAGGTCCCAACGATCCGGGCGTCGTTGAGCAGGTCGGCCTGGAAGAGGTGCAGCAGACCCGGCAGGAGCTTGCGCTTGGACAGGTCGCCGACCGCACCGAAGAGCACCACCACCGTGGGCTTCTGCTCCTCGCGGTCCATCGCGCCGTCGATCGAGCGCTGGTCGGGTGCGTGGGTCGCCATGCCCCCGACCCTAGTCACCGCCGGCGCCCGATCCCCCTCACGAGGGGGTGAAGACCTCCAGCAGCCGCCGCGCCTTCAGCGCGGCCTCCGCGTGCTCCTCCGCCACGTCCGAGAGCACCGTGATGCCGCCCCCGGTCCCCACCGTCCACCGCCCGTCGCCCGCCGTCACCAGCGACCGGATGACCACCCCCAGGTCCGCGCGCCCGTCACCGGACACCCAGCCGAAGGCACCGGCGTACGCCCCCCGCGGGCTGGCCTCGACCTCGTCGACGACCTCCATCGTCCGCAGCTTCGGCGCCCCGGTCATCGACCCTGCCGGGAAGAGCGCCCGCAGCGCCGCCACCGTCGACACCTCCGGCCGCAGCCGCCCCCGCACCGTCGACACCAGCTGGTGCACGGTCTCGTAGGACTCCACCTCCATCAGCTGCGGCACCTCGACGCTGCCCACCTCGCACACCGACGCCACGTCGTGGCGCAGCAGGTCCACGATCATCAGGTTCTCCGCCCGGTAGCGCGGATCGCTCGCCAGCCGCTCCCGGTGCGCCGCATCGACCACCGGGTCGTCGCTGCGCGGGGTCGTGCCCTTGATCGGCTTGGTCTCCAGCACCCGCGGGTCGCCGGTGATCGTCGCGAACCGCTCGGGGCTGCTCGACAACAGCCACGCCCGCGCCCCCGGCACGTCGTGCTGGAGGAACCCGGCGTACGGCGCCGGGTTGAGCCTCCGCAGCCGCAGGTACGCCGCCGCCGGCTCGAGCCCGCTCTCCACCCGCACCCGGTGGGTCAGGTTCACCTCGTAGCTGTCCCCGGCGTGCAACCGCTCCTGCACCCGCTCGAAGGCGACCCGGTACTCGTCATCGACGAGCCCCTCCCCAGCCACCAGCCCACCCGCACCGACGACCGATGCGGAGGGGTCGCCCACGCCGTCCGGGCCCCCCGGCCCGGGCGCCGGCTCGACGGCGCCCCCGGAGGAGCGTGGTTGGGTCTGGCGGCCCTCTCGTGAGGAACGAGCGAGAGGGCTGGTAGCGACGAAGGGGGCGCCGTCGAGCCGGGGGTCGGGCCCGAAGGGCCCGGACGGCGTGGGCGACCCCGGAGCCCCCGAGACCGACCCACCCACGACCCCGTGCTCCACCAACCGCACCCGCGAGGGCCGCATCAGCACCGCGTCGGGGACGTCGGCGGAGGGCCGGGCGGGGAGGTCGGGACGGCAGGCGTACCCGAGGTACCCGAACCACTGGTCCCGCGGCCCCCCGGCGACGAGCTCCGCCTCGAGGACGGCGAACACGTCGTCGCCGACGACCTCGGCGCGGCCGCCGACGTGCCGGGTGACCTCGCGGCGGGCGGCGGAGTAGGTGAGGGAGACGTCGTCGTCGGCGAGGACGCCGAGGATGGAGCGCTGGCCGGACCAGTCGCGGGCGCCGCCGCCGTCGAGCCAGAACTTCCGCGGCGAGGGCGAGGCGAGCCACTCGGCGATGACCGGGTGCCGGGTCAGGTCCGGGGCCGCCTCAGGAGCCGGGGGGGTGCTCATCGGGCCAGGAACCTCTCCACGAGGTGCCGGCCGTGCTCGGAGAGCACCGACTCGGGGTGGAACTGCACGCCCTCGAGCGGCAGGTCGCGGTGGCGCACGGCCATGACCGCGCCGTCGTCGTCGGCGGTGGCGGTGACCTCGAGGCAGTCGGGCACGGCGGTGGCGGCGAGCGAGTGGTAGCGCACGGCGCGGAACCCCTGCGGGAGCCCCGCCAGCACGCCGACGCCCGTGTGGGACACCGTCGACACGCGACCGTGGGCCGGCACGGCGCGCTCGACCCTGCCGCCGTACGCCGTCACCAGGCCCTGCATGCCGAGGCAGACGCCCAGGATGGGCCGGCTGGCGGCGCGGAGCACGGCGCCGCCGACCGCGAAGTCGGCGGGGACGCCGGGGTGGCCGGGACCCGGCGAGAGCACGACGTGGGTGTGGGCGAGCACCTCCTCGACCGTCGTCTCGTCGTGCTGCACGAGCGTGGGGAGCCTGCCCGTGACCGAGGCGACGAGGTGCACCAGGGACCAGGTGTAGGAGTCGTGGTGGTCCACGACCACCACGTCGGGCACGGGGCCGCCGAGGACCACGCGGCCCTCAGCCCAGGAGCCGGGCGACGACCTCGTGCAGCAGGCCGTCGCCGCGCTGGGTGAGGATCGACTCGGCGTGGAACTGGATGCCGGTGTAGTGCGGACCGCGCAGCGCGTGCACGTCCCCGGTCTCCGGGTCGGCGTCCACGCTGACACCCTCGGGCAGCTCGGTGCCGGGGCCGACCCGACCGACGAAGGTGTTGTAGAAGCCGACCCGCTCGGTGCGCCCGTCGACCGAGAGCGCCGACTGGGTGCCCTGGAAGACGATGTCCTTGTAGGCCAGGGGGATCCCGAGCCGGTGGCAGAGCGCCTGGTGGCCGAGGCAGACCGCGAGGAACGGCTGCTGCCGCTCCAGCAGCGAGTCGACGGCGGCGCGCAGGGTGGCCATCTTGGGGTCGGCGTCGTCGCGGGGGTCACCGGGGCCGGGGCCGACGATGACGAGGTCGTGACCCTCGAGGCAGCCGTCGGTGTAGTCCTCGTGCCGCACGACCGAGCTCTCCATGCCGAGCACGCCGAGGACGTGGCGCAGCATGTTCACGAAGTCGTCCTCGCCGTCGAGGATGACGACCGACCTCCCGGCCAGGCGCGGGTCGGGCTCGCTGTCGCCCTGGTCGGTCAGCCAGAACGACGAGAGCCGGCGGTTGCGGCTGTTGAGGGCGACGAGCACGTCCTCGTCGTTGACGAGCTCCAGCACCTCCTCGCGCCGCGCGGGCGGGGTGGGCACGAGGCCGAAGGCGGAGAGGATGCCGCCGGCCTTGGCGTGCGTCTCGGCCACCTCGTACGCCGGGTCGGAGTCGCGCACGAGGGTGGCACCGGCCGTGACCGACAGGTTGCCGTCGAGGTCGACGTCGGCGGTGCGGATGACGATGGGGCTGTCGAGGACCGGCTCGCCCTCGGGGTCACGACCGAGCACGGCCAGCGCGGCGCCGTAGTAGCCGCGGCCGTGCGGCTCGTACTCCTTGATCAGCCGGCAGGCGTTCTCGACCGGGGAGCCGGTGACCGTGGCGGCGTACATCGTGTCGCGCAGGACCTCGCGGACGTCGCTGCGGGTGCGTCCGGCCAGGAGGTACTCCGTGTGCACGAGGTGCGACATCGGCTTGAGGAACGGCCCGAGCACCTGGCCGCCCTCGTGGCAGATGTCGCACATCATCTTCAGCTCCTCGTCGACCACCATGAAGAGCTCGTAGATCTCCTTCTCGTCGGCGAGGAAGGAGAGCAGGTCACGCTTCAGGTCCGGCGCGGGTGCGCCGTCGGGGGCGGTGACGTGGTCGGTGCGGGGCAGCCGGAAGGTGCCGGAGATGGGGTTCATCCGGACCTCGCCGCCGTGCACGCTGACGTGCCGCTCGGGGCTGGCGCCGACGAGGTACCGGTCGCCGGTGAAGAAGAGGAAGGTCCAGTAGGCGCCGTGCTCGCGCTCGAGCAGGCGGCGGAAGACGGCCAGGGCCTTGGTCGCGTCCCAGTCGGCGACGACGGCGCGGTAGCGGCGGCCCACGACGAGGTTGGCGCCCTCGCCCTGGCCGATCTCGTCCTCGATGATCGCCTCGACGACCTTGGCGTAGGCGTCGTCGTCGATGTCGAAGCCGCCCCGGTCGGCCAGCTCGACACCGGTGTCGGGGATCGCGTCGAGCACCTCGGCGACGGAGAGCTCGTGCTCCTCCTCGACGTCCACGACCACCAGGGGTGTGCCGTCATCGTGGGCCTCGAAGCCGCGCTCGGCGACCTGGCGGAACGGCACGGCGAGCAGCCGGTCGCAGGTGCGGCCCGGCTCCGGCGCACCGGTCTCGAGGGGTACGTCGGTGATCGACTCCGCCACCCAGCGGCGACCGCCGACCAGGCCGACGGTGTCCTTGCCGCCCACGCGGGTCGAGCGCCGGATGAGCGCCCAGGCCTCGTGCCGCTGCAGCGCGTCGATCGCGGCTCGGGCATCGGGGCGGGTCGTCATGGGGTGAAGCCTAGGAGCCACGAGGTCCTCGCCGCCTCCTGGTTCTCCCCCGTGGACCTCGACCACCGCTGGTCGAGGTGCGAGGCGCGCCAGCGCCGAGCCACGAGACCCGTGGCCGGATCGGGCTAGGCAATCGCTACTCATCGCCGGGCGGGCGCCGCGCTGGTTGCCTTCTCCCCACTCCCTCATCCGCCGACCCCTGGAGATCCCATGCCCCGCCTCCGCTCCCGAGCAGTCGTCGCCGCCGTCGGCGCCGGCCTCGTCCTGCCCGCCCTCGCCACGCTGCCCTCGCAGGCGGTCGTGGGCTCGGGGACCGTGTCGTTCAACGACTGCGACGTGATCCTCAACCCGCTCGCCGAGAACGACCCCGTCACGCAGAACGGCACCTGGTCGCTCCCGATCACCGTCGACCACCCGAGCCCGGTGCCGGTCTTCAGCAGCCAGACCGTGGGCTTCGAGCTCGGCAGCGTCCCCGCTGGCACCTTCCCGGAGAGCCTCACCGACACCAGCCTGGACATCTTCGTGGAGTTCGAGGACAGCCGCGGCGGGAGCCTGCAGTTCTCGGCGCCGACCACCGTCCTCGGCGACTTCGACCCGAGCCAGCCGTTGGTGCTCGGCGAGTACGACGTCGACAACGTGGAGTACGGCGAGTCGGGCCGCTACTCCTTCTTCCTCAAGAAGGTCACCGTCGACATCCTGGGCTCCGCGGGCGACACCGGGAAGAACTACCGCTACTCCTGCGACCGGGTCGCGAACCCCACCTCGCTGGTGACGGTCGGTGTCTTCGACCCGAACGCACCGGCCCAGATCACCCTGGACTCCCTCCAGGCCACCCAGGGCCAGTCCGTCGGCATCGACGGTCGCGACTTCCTCGCCCAGGTCGGCACGCTGACCCCGACCGTCGGCGGCGAGGCCGCCAACGCCTTCCCGGTCGACGAGATCGGCTTCTTCGACGGCGAGCTGGTCATCCCCGAGTTCGCGCCCCCGGGTCAGCAGGAGGTGCGCGCGACGTACCAGGGCGAGACCGCGACGACCTTCATCACCGTCATCGCCAAGAAGGCACAGCTGGCGGTGGCCAGCTCGCCGGTGAAGGTCGGGAAGAAGGTCACCGTGACGGGCTCGCAGTTCAAGCCCGGCGAGAAGGTCACCCTGAAGCTGAAGAAGAAGGGCCCGGCCAAGAAGGGCACCAAGAAGGCCTTCGGCTCCAGCGTCACGGCCGACGCCAACGGCCAGATCAGCAAGGCCGTGAAGCTCAAGAAGGCGGCGAAGGGCACGTGGAAGATCACCGCCAAGGGCGCCGAGAGCGGTCGCACCGCGGCGTCCGGCTTCAAGGTCTCCTGAGGCGGGGCCGCCGACACGGCGGTCACCTGCGTCGCCGGTGGGCGGTCCGGACGAACCGGTCCGCCCACCGGGCGAACCTCCCGGATCAGCCCATGGCTTCACCCCGGCGGGCTATTTTCGGCGCCATGAGCACGACCGGGCGCGCGGAGGAGCTCCAGCGCCTGCGTGCCCACGTGCTGGAGCGCCGGGCCGTGCTCGTCGTCGGCCCCCCCGGCGCCGGCCGCTCGCAGCTGCTCGAGGCGCTCGCCGGGCAGCTCGCCGAGAGCGGCACCGAGCACTGCCTGGTGCGAGGCGCCGACGGCGAGGCCGGGATACCCCTGGTCGCCTTCGCCCCGCTGCTCGCGCGCTTCGGTGTCGGGCTCGCGGCCGAGGGTGGACCGGCCACCCTCGACGTCTACACGCGCCTGCCCGCGCAGGTGCGCGCGGCCGGGGTGACGGCCCTGGTCGACGACCTGCACCTGCTCACCCGCGCCTCCCAGGTGCTCCTCGCCCAGCTCGCGCGGGCCGGCGTCGCGGTGGTCGCGACCGTCCCGAGCCTGGAGCAGGTCCCCCGGGCGATCCAGGACGACCTGGGCGCGCGGGGCGGCTGGGGCTGCGAGGAGCTCGGCCCGCTCTCCGACGACGCGGTGCTCGCGATGGCTGCCGAGCGGCTCGGTGACGAGCTCTCCGCACCGTCGGCCGCCCTCCTGCTGCGGTACGCCGGCGGCAACCCGCTCGTGGTGCGCGAGCTGCTCGCCGGTGCCGCCGGCACCACCACCAGCGGCCCTGCCGGCGTCACGCTGGGTCGCCTGCGGGTGACCTCGCGACTCACTGAGCTGGTCGACCAGCGGCTGGCCCACCTGGACCCGGCAGCCCGCGAGGTCGTCGAGCTGCTCGCGATCACCGGGCCGCTGCCGCTCGCAGCGCTGCCCGGCGTACCCGTCGACTGGCTGCTGCACCACGGCCTGCTGGCCCGGTCCGAGCAGCCGGCACCCGGGGCCGTCGAGCTCGTCGACGGCCTGGCGCGCGGCGTGCTCCGCGACGGCGCCGACCCGACCCGCACCGCCGAGGCCCTGTCCCGTGGGGTGGCGGCCGCCGCGGGACGCGAGGGCTGGCAGGACGTCGAGGTGCACCTGCGGTCCCGCCTCGACGGGCAGGTGCCGCTGGAGCGCGTGCTGGCGACCGCCGCCCGCGAGGCCGCCCGCGGGGCGACGTCGCTCGCCCTGGACCTGCTGCGCCGGGTCGAGCCGGACCACGCCCACGTGGCCGAGCTGCGACTGCTGCTGGGCAGCGCCCTCTCGGCCGAGGGCCGCCTGGACGAGGCCGACTCCCACCTCGTGGCGGCCACCGAGGCGGCGGACGCCGACGACCAGCTGCTCACCCGTGCGGGCCAGGAGCTCGGGCTGCTCCTCGCGGTCCGCGCCCAGCGACCGGCCGAGGCCGTCGAGCGGGTCGCCGCCCTCGCCACCCGGGTCGCCGACGAGGGACTGCGCCGGGTGCTCCACGGCGACCTGGTCAAGTGGCGGCTCATGGCCGGGATGCCGCTGGAGGAGGACCCGGGCGCGCTCGGCGGCCGGGAGACCAGCCCGGTCGGACCCGACGCCGCGGCCGTCGCCGAGGTCAACGACGCGGTCATCGGGGCGATGATCGCCTCGCTCGACGGCTCCCCCGCGGTCGCCCGCGAGCTGGTCGTCCGCGGGACGGGCGCCCTCCGGCGTACCGACGCGGTGCCGGCGTACGTCGGCGACCTGCTGCGGCTCTCGCACTACCTCGCCGACGCCTTCGACGGCCGGCTCGCGGAGGCCGAGGAGGTCGCGCACGCGCACCGCCGGCGGGCCGCGACCGAGGCCGACCCGTGCCTCGGGATGTGGGAGTACGCCACGGCCGAGCTGGCCCTGCACGCTGGGCGGATCGTCGACGCCCGGGCACTGGCCGACCGCGCGGTGCGGCACCTCGCGTGGCGCGACTTCACCGGGCTGGGCGCCGCGGCCACCGCGCTGCGGGCCGCCGTCGCCGCGCGCGAGGGCGACCAGGCGACCGCGGACCGGCTGGCCTCGGAGCTGACGCCCGAACAGGCGAGCGACGTGAAGGTCGAGCTGCACCTGGCCCGCGTGCGGGCGCAGCGGCACCTGCTGCGCGGCGACGAGACCGCGGCCGGAGAGGAGCTGGCGGCGGCCGGGCTGCTCGCGGTCGAGCAGTCCCACCGCCACCTCGGGCTCATGGCGATCGACGAGGCCGTGCTCGTGCACCCCGCGAGCGCCGCGGACCGGGGCGCGCTGATCGCCGAGCACGTCCACCCCGACGCCGCGCTCGGCCCGGTACTGCTGCGGCGGGCGCAGGCCGTCGCCGCGGAGGACCCGGTCGCCCTCGGCGAGGTCGCCGAGGACCTGGCCCGGATGGGCCTGCACGGGCGAGCCGCGTCCTGCCTCGCGACCGCGCGGGCCCTGTGGGAGCGGGCCGGACGCGCCGAGGCCGCGCGCAAGGCGCACCTGCGCCAGCTCACCGTCCTCGCCGACCACGGCGCCACGCCGTGGCCGGACAGCGGCCAGCCCGCGCTGCTGTCACCACGCGAGCTCGAGGTCGCCCGGCTCGCGGCCGCCCGCCTGCGCAGCAAGGAGATCGCCGACCGCTGCCGCCTCTCGGTGCGCACGGTCGACAACCACCTGGCGCGGGTCTACCGCAAGCTCGGCGTCACCGGCCGCGACGACCTGCCCGACGCCCTGGCCGCGCTCGGCGGCACCGTGACCGGCTCCCCCGGCCCCCTCGAGGAGGCCGACGGCGTACCCGCTGCCCCCACGGGCCCGGACCCCGACCGGTCAGCTGCCACGGTTGAGTAGTTCTTGCCGATACCCACCCTCGGGCGGCTTCGCCACGATGGGCCCATGACTCCCTCCCCCCTCCGCACCCGCCGCGCGCTCGCGGCCGTGGCCGCGCTGCCCCTGCTCCTGCTCTCCGTCTCCGCCTGCGGCGACGACTCCTCCGAGGTCGCCGACGCGGCCGACGCCGTGTCCGAGGCGCTCGACTCCGCCTCGGAGGCCGCCGACGGCGCCGTCGACGCGACCGACGAGGAGATCGATGCCGCGCTCGACAGCCTCGACGCACTCGAGGACGACACGGTCCTCGACGCGGTCGGCCAGGGCATCGTGTCGGTGGTCGCCGGCGCGACCGCGTACGAGGTCGACGGCAGCGTCCTCCTCGTCGACATGGACGGCGACCCCGCCGAGGCGCTCAGCAAGTGCCAGATCGCGCTCGGGGCCGCCGGCGCCCTGGCCGACGACCCGAAGGTCGTCCTGCGGTACGACGGCGAGGAGGTCGACTGCTCGCAGTTCTGAGCAGCCGGCCCACCGTCCCCCGCCGAGCGAGCAGGTCTTTCACGGAAAGACCTGTCCGCTCGTCCACTCGGGGTCGCACCCGGTGAAGGACGGACGGGTCAGGAGACGGTCGTGAGCAGCTGCGTGGCGCGGGTGAGCACGACGTAGAGCGTGGCGCGGCCGGTCTGCGACTCGTCCTCGATCTCCTGCGGTCGCACGACCACGATCGCGTCGAACTCCAGGCCCTTGGTGTCCAGCCCGGTGAGCACGACGACCCGGTCGTCCCCGGACGGGGTGACCGAGGAGTCCACCGCGGCACGCGCACCTGAAGCGTGCTCGGCGTGCTCGGGCCAGGAGGCCAGCCAGGCGTTGACCTCGGAGCGGCGGGCCGAGGGCACCACGATGCCGACGGTGCCGGCGACCTTCTCGACCACGTCACCGACCGCGGCGCGCACGGCGGCCTCCAGGTCGGGGGCGTCGACGACCTCGACCGGCTCGACGCCGGTGGACCGGACGGCCGTCGGGAGGTCGGCGTCGAGGCCGACGCGCTGGGCGTAGGCGGCCGCGAAGGCGTAGATCTCCGAGGAGTTGCGGTAGTTGGTCGAGAGGTGGAACTCGTGGACCGGTTTGCCCTCGAGCGCCTCGGCCCGGGCGGCCGCGGACTCGGCCGGCACCGGCCAGGAGGACTGGGCGGGGTCGCCGACGATGGTCCAGGTCGCGGTCCGCCCGCGGCGCCCGACCATCCGCCACTGCATGGGCGTGAGGTCCTGGGCCTCGTCGACGAGGACGTGGGCGTAGGGGTCGTCCTCGATCCGGTGGGTCGGCGGCTGCCAGGCGCGGCCGGTCGCGAACTCGCGGTCGGCGGCGGTCATCAGCTCCGCGACGCTGTGGCCGCCCTCGAGCAGCCCCGTGTCGTCGAGCGAGGTCTCGTCGTCGGTGCGCTGGGGCACGTCGCCGACGGCGTACCGCAGCTCGTCGAGGAGGGGGACGTCCTGGACCGACAGGTCGGAGGCGCCCGACCACGACTTGACCAGCAGCCGCTGCTCCTCGGCGGAGAGCAGCCCCTCGGCGACCCGGGCGAGCAGCTCGGGGTCGCGCAGCCACTCCAGCACCTCGCGGGCCTCCAGCGGCGGCCACCAGTCCGCGACGAACTGCAGGAACCGGGTATCGCCGAGCAGGTCCTCGTTGAACTTCTCGCGGCCGCGCTCGCGCCCGCGCTCGCTGCGCACCTGGCGCCAGAGGACGTCCAGCAGCGCCTGGGGCACCCGCGGCAGCTGACGGTTGCGGCGGCCCTGGGACATCAGCGAGCGCCGCACCTTGCCGAGGTTGCCGCGGTCGAGGGTCAGCACGTCGTCGTACCAGAAGAGCCGGAAGGAGGTCGGGCTACCGGGCGCCTGCTGGCGGGCGGCGCGGCGCAGCACCTCGGCCATCCGCGCCGAGCCCTTCACGTCGGCGACGGCGGGCTCGTCCGGCCGGGTCGCGCGGACCCCGTCGACGACCTCGCCGAGCGAGCGCAGCGCCACGGCGGTCTCGCCGAGGGAGGGCAGCACCCGCTCGATGTAACGCATGAAGACGCCGCTGGGCCCGACGACCAGCACGCCGCCGGACTCGTAGCGCCGGCGGTCGTTGTAGAGCAGGTACGCCGCGCGGTGCAGCGCGACGACCGTCTTGCCGACCCCGGGGCCGCCGGAGATGGTGACGACGCCCTTGGCGGGCGCGCGGATCGCCTTGTCCTGCTCGGCCTGGATGGTGGCGACGATCGAGTGCATCGTGCGGTCGCGGGCCCGGGAGAGCTGCGCCATCAGCGCGCCCTCGCCGACGACGGGCAGGTCGAGGTCGTGGGTCTCGAGCGCGTCGGCGTCGAGCAGCTCGTCCTCGACCCCGACGACCCTCGGGCCGGTGCAGCGCAGCACCCGGCGGCGTACGACGCCGTGCGGCTCCGCGGCCGTGGCCTGGTAGAACACCGCGGCGGCCGGGGCGCGCCAGTCGATGAGGAGGCTGTCTCGCTCGGCGTTGCGCAGGCCGATCCGCCCGACGTACCGCGGCTCGGGGTCGAGGTCGGGGATCAGGTCGAGGCGGCCGAAGACCAGCCCCTCGTGGGCGGCGTCGAGCTGGGCGATCCGCTTGGCGGCCTGGAAGACCATCGCGTCGCGCTCGACCAACCCGCCCTCGTGCCCGAGCCGAGCACGGTCGTGGCCCTCCCGGGCCAGCCGCTGCGCCGCCTCCGCCGAGGCGCCGAGCTGCACGTACACCGCGTCGACGTACTCCTGCTCCCGCGCGATCTCCGTTGCCGCGAGGTCCTCGCTCACCGCGTCCGCTCCCCTTGTCGACAGCCCAGGTCCGCCGGTGGCACCGGTGGACAACCGGCCCCGGCCTGGGCCGGGGCAAGCACCCGACTTTACCCGTACGCCGCCGGCGGTCCGCACCGATTCCCACGGGCTGTCGCCGCGAGTGCTGTGGGACTGCTCACGCGGGTGCCCGGACGCGGCCAGGCACCCGTCCGGACCCCTGGTCCGCACCCGTCGCCGAAGCGGTGGTCCGGGGGTGACGTCGGTACGCTCGCCCCCCGTGAGCCCGTCCCTGTCGCCGCCGAGGCTGCACCGCTCGGTGCCGGCCGTCGCCGTGCTGCTGGCGATCGTGACGACCCTCGCGCTGGCCGCCTCGACGATGAGCCGCCCGGCCCCGGCCGGCGAGCCGCTGGCCGTGAGCGCCACCGCGCAGGCCCCGGTCCGCGCCCCGGCCGACGAGCGCCCCAACATCGTGCTGTTCACCACCGACGACCAGCGCCTGGACGAGATGGTCTTCCTGCCCAAGACCAACGAGCTCCTCGGCGAGCAGGGTCTGACCTTCACCGAGGCGATCACCCCGCACCCGCTCTGCTGCCCGGCGCGCGCCGAGATCATGACCGGCCAGCTCGCGCAGAACAACGGCGTCCGCACGAACTTCCCGCCGCAGGGCGGCTACGCCTCGTTCGACAACTCCTCGACCATCGGGACCGACCTGTCGGCCGCGGGCTACAACACCGCCTTCCTCGGCAAGATGCTCAACGGCTACAGCCTCGACTACGGCCGCGACCCGGGCTGGACGCTCTTCAACGCCACCAGCCACGGGTACGCCGACTACTACAAGTTCGTGCAGTACGACAACGGCACGGTCGAGCGGGTGCCGGGGTACTACACCGACTACCTGTCCCAGAAGGCCGTCGAATACGCCCACCAGCTCAGCAGCTACGACGCGCCGTTCTTCATGTGGGTCAGCCACTTCGCGCCGCACCCCTCGAAGGGCCGGGAGGGCTGCGACGACGCCTCGTGCAAGAACGGGCCGCCCAAGATGTCCCCGGGCTACCGCGCCCTGTCCCGCCTCGCCGGACGCGCACCGCACGAGGTGCTGGCACAGCAGATGGCGCGCGAGGTCACGCAGAAGCCGTCCTTCAACGAGCGCGACGTCTCCGACAAGCAGTGCCTCGTCCGCAAGCAGCGGATGTCGAGCACGCAGAAGGTCATGAGGATCCAGCAGGCCCGCGGCGCCGCGCTCGCCTCGGTCGACGACGCCCTGGCCCGGCTCGTCGTGCAGCTGGAGCTGGACGGGGAGCTGGACAACACCTACATCGTCTTCGTGACCGACAACGGCTACCAGCTCGGCGAGCACCGCTGGTTCGGCAAGACCCTGCCCTACGAGGAGAACCTCCGCACCCCGATGCTCGTGCGCGGGCCGGGTGTCCCCGCGGGAGCCACGACCGACTCCATCGCCACGATCGTCGACCTGGCCCCGACCTTCCTCGACATCGCCGACGCGCAGACCGACCGGGTCCTCGACGGGGTCTCCCTGCTGCCGACCTGGCGCGGGGAGACCGAGGAGCCCCTGCACCCGGGCGGCGTGCTGATCCAGGGCGGCGCCTACAAGCCCGAGACCGGCCCGCGGGGCTGGCTCTACCGCGGCGTCCGGACCGCCCGCTACACCTACGTCCGGTACCACGACGGGTTCGTCGAGCTCTACGACCGCGAGCGCGACCCCTACCAGCTGCGCTCGGTCGCGGACGACCCCGACTACGCCCCGCTGCGGGCCGAGCTGGCCCGCCGCACCCGGCTCCTGCAGGACTGCGCCGGCCCGGCCGACTGCAACCGGACGTTCGGCCCGCTGCCCCACCCCTCGGCCTGAACCCCGCAGCCCGGCGGCACAGCGGTCGGGCAGGATGCGGCCCATGAGCGACGAGCAGCCCCAGCACGAGGCCCAGCAGCAGGCCCAGGAGCCGGCCCAGCCGCAGGTCGGGTACGACGTCAGCGACGGCGTCGCGACCATCACCCTCGACTCCCCGCACAACCGCAACGCGCTCTCCCGGGCGCTGGTGACGGGGCTGTTCGAGGCCCTCGAGCGGGCCGCGGCCGACGACGCGGCCCGGGTGGTCGTCATCGCGGCCACGGGATCGGTCTTCTGCTCCGGCGCGGACCTCTCCGAGGCCGCGAGCGGCTCGATGGAGCAGGGCGCCCTGGAGATCGTGCGGCTGCAGCGCGCGATCCTGACGCACCCCAAGCCGGTCGTCTGCCGCCTGCAGGGCCCGGTCCGCGCGGGTGGCACCGGCATCGTCGCCGCTGCCGACGTGGTGGTCGCGGCCGAGCGCGCGAGCTTCGCGCTCACCGAGGTCAAGCTCGGCCTGGCACCGGCCGCGATCTCGCTGACGGTCTTCCAGCGGATGACCCAGCGCGGTGCGGCCCTGACGGCCCTGGGCGGCGAGGTCTTCTCCGCCCAGGAGGCCCTCGAGCACGGGCTCGTGACCCGCGTCGTCGCCGACGAGCAGCTCGACGACGCCGTACGCGAGGTCACGACGTCCCTCGCCACCGGCGCGCCCCAGGGGCTGCGCGAGACCAAGCGGCTGCTCACCGCTCCCCTGGTGGCGCACCTCGACGCCCACGGCGCCGACGTCGCCGCGCTGTCGGCCCGGCTCTTCGGCAGCGAGGAGGCCAAGGAGGCCATGACGGCCTTCCTGTCCCGCAAGCACTGAGCCCGAGCCGGCGCATCGTTCCGGGAGGACGCGCCGGTCCGAGGTCACACGGCCGGCCCCCCGTCGCAACGGGTGACCGCTCCGAACACCTCCTATGAGCCCCACCCTGCGCGGACGCCTGACCTGGGCCGGCTTCGGCCTGCTCTCCACCCTCACCGGCACGGCCGCCGGACACCTCGTCGCCTCCCTCGACGACGTCGACACCTCCCCGGTCCTGGCGGTCGGGTCCTCGGTCATCGACCTGACCCCGACCCCGGTCAAGGAGTGGGCGATCGCCCAGTTCGGCACCGCGGACAAGCCGATCCTCATCGGCAGCGTCATGGCCGGTGTCCTGCTCCTCGCGGCCGTGGCGGGCCTGGTCGCGCGCCGCCGGCTGGTCCTGGGTGCCGCGATCGAGGCCGTGCTCGTCGCGGTCGCCGGTACCGCGGTCATGACCCGCCCGGGCGCCGAGCTGCTCGACGTCGTGCCCACCGTCGCCACCGGCGTGGTCGGGGTCGGGTCGCTGCTGCTGCTCGCCCGCCTCGCCACCCCGGGCCACGAGGCCCGCACCGACGACGCGGCGCACCCCATGCTCGCCGCGGAGGGCGCCCCGGACGCCCCCGCCGAGGCGCGTACGCCGGGTGCCAGCCGCCGCGGCGTCCTCATCGCCACCGGCGTGCTGGCCCTGGCCGCCACCGTGATGGCCAGCGCCGGCCAGCTGATCCGCAGCATCCGCGCCCGGCCCGAGGACGTCACGCTCCCGGCGCCCACCGACCCGGCCGGGGCCTTCCCCGAGGGCCTGGAGGCCCAGGTCGACGGGATCACCCCGCTGCGGATCGCCAACGAGGACTTCTACCGAGTCGACACCCGGCTCGACACGCCCGTCGTCGACCTGGAGAGCTGGACGCTCACGATCGACGGCGACGTCGAGCGCGAGGTCGTGCTGACCTTCGACGACCTCCTCGAGATGGACCTCATCGAGCGCGACATCACGCTCACCTGCGTCTCCAACTCCGTGGGCGGCGAGTTCGTCGGCGGCGCACGCTGGCTGGGCGTCCGGCTCACCGACATCCTCGACCTGGCAGGCGTCGGGCCGGACGCGGACCAGATCTTCTCCACCGACTTCGACGGCATGACCATCTCCACGCCGCTGGACCTCGCCACCGACGGCCGGGACTCGATGATCGCGATCGGCATGAACGGCGAGGCGCTGCCGCGCGCCAACGGCTTCCCCGCCCGGATGATCGTGCCGGGCCTCTACGGCTTCATCAGCGCCACCAAGTGGATCACCCGCATCACGCTGACGACGTACGCCGAGAAGGAGGCGTACTGGACCGAGCGGGACTGGGCCACCGACGCCCCCATCAAGATCTCCACCCGCATCGACACCATCAGCGCGCTCGACCAGCTGGACGCCGGCGAGGTGCTCGTGGGCGGCGTCGCGTGGGCCCAGCAGCGCGGTGGCGTGGCCACGGTGCAGGTCCAGATCGACGGCGGGGCCTGGGAGGACGCCGAGATGGGTCCCGACGTCGGCAACGACTACTGGCGCCAGTGGTTCTACCGCTGGGACGCCCGACCGGGCTCCCACACCGTCGCTGCGCGCGCCATCAGCGGCGACGGCGAGACCCAGACCGCGGTGCGTGCCGTGCCGTTCCCGGAGGGCTCCTCGGGCATCCAGTCCCTCCAGGTCACCGTTTCGTGACCTGTCTCACCCATCCGGATACCCCCCAGCCCCGAACCACTTCCCGACAAGCCCCCGCAGCCACAGGTTGCACCGAAAGGAAGGCACTTCCCATGAAGCGCACCACCCTCCGTCGCACCGGCGCCTCCGTCGCCACCCTCGCCGCTCTCTCCATCGGCCTCACCGCCTGCTCGAGCGAGGACGAGTCCAGCACCGCCGAGGAGACCACCTCCGAGGAGGCTCCGGCCCCCGCCGAGGAGGAGGAGCCCGAGGCCGAGGGCGCCGGCGCCCAGACCTTCGGCGACGCCTGCTCCGCCGTTCCCACCAACGGCCAGGGCTCCTTCGACGGCATGGTCGACGACCCGGTCGCCACCGCCGCCTCCAACAACCCGCTGCTCGGCACCCTGGTGACCGCCGTGGGCGAGGCCGGCCTGGTCGACACCCTGAACGACGCCGAGGCGCTCACCGTCTTCGCGCCCACCGACGACGCGTTCGCCGCCATCCCGGAGGCCGACCTCAACGCGGTGCTCGCCGACAAGGAGCTCCTCACCTCGATCCTGACCTACCACGTGGTGGGCGCCCAGCTCGACCCCGAGGCCGTCGTGGGCGAGCAGGAGACCCTGCAGGGTGGCACCGTCACCGTCGAGGGCGACACCGAGGGCATGACCGTCAACGACGCCAACGTGCTCTGCGGCAACATCCCCACCGCCAACGCCACGGTGTACGTCATCGACACCGTGCTCATGCCCTCCTGATCCAGGGCCTCTTCCAGAACCGGTACGAAGACAGGGACAATCGACGTCATGACTGAGCCGACGTCCCTGCCCGCCGGGGCTCCCGCAGCTGCGGGAGCCCCGGCCGGGCCGGACCTCGCCGCCCTGCTGCGCGCCAGCGCACGGGGCGACGAGGTGGCCTTCGCCCAGCTGTACGACGCGACAGCAGCTCGCGTCCACGGCCTGGCCCTGCGGGTCGTCCGCGACCCGGCCCAGGCCGAGGAGGTCACCCAGGAGGCCTTCCTCGACGTGTGGCGCACCGCCGCACGCTTCGACGCCGACCGAGGGTCCGCGCTGAGCTGGTTGCTCACCGTGACCCACCGCAAGGCGGTCGACCGGGTCCGCTCCGCCGAGGCCTCCTCGCGGCGCGACACCTCGTACCACCAGCAGAACCAGCCCATCGACCACGACTCCACCGCGGAGGCGGCCACCGCCTCCATGGAGGCCCGTCGTGTGCGGGGCGCGCTCGCCAGCCTCACCCCTGTCCAGCGGGAGGCCGTCGAGCTCGCGTACTTCGGCGGCTACACCCACACCGAGGTCGCCAGCATGCTCCAGCTCCCCGTCGGGACCGCGAAGACGCGGATCCGCGACGGACTCATCAGACTCCGAGACGCCATGGGGGTAGGCCAATGAACGACGTGCACGCCCTCTCCGGCGCCTACGCCGTCGACGCGCTCGACGACATCGAGCGCGCCCAGTTCGAGCGACACCTCGTCGAGTGCGCCGAGTGCCGCCACGAGGTCGACTCGCTGCGCGCCGGCGCGGCGATGCTCGCCGAGCTCGAGCCGGTCGCACCCTCCCCGGGCCTGCGCGACCGGATCCTGGCCGAGGTCGCCACGGTCCGGCCCCTCCCGCCCCAGGTCGTGGAGGTGCGCCCCCGGAGGCGACGATTTCCGACCCTGGTCGCCGCAGCAGCTGCCGTGGTAGCCGTCGGCATCGGCGGCGGCATCGTCTACGACCGGCTCAGCGACGACACCCCCTCCGACATCAACATCAGCGCCACCGAACGGGTCGTCGAGGCCCCTGACGCCGAGCGCTACGTCCAGCGCTTCGACGACGGGTCCAGCGCGATCGTCTACCGCTCGGTCTCCCTCGGCCAGGCCGTCATCGTCACCAAGGGCATGGCCGACCCGGGCGAGGGCAAGGTCTACGAGCTCTGGCTGGAGCGCGACGGCGAGATGATCGCCGCCGGCTTCATGCCCGAGGGCCCCGACAACACCGTGCTGCTCTCCGGCGACGCCGCTTCCGCCGACGGCGTCGGCATCACCGTGGAGCCCGAGGGTGGCTCGGCCGAGCCCAACCTCGACTCGGCCGTCGTGCTCTCCTTCGACGCCTGATGACCGCGGCACACCAGCCGCCGACCCACACGCCGCGCAGCGTCGCGGTGGTCGGCTCCGGCGTGGCCGGGCTCGTGGCGGCGTACGTCGCCTCCCGCACCGCCACCGTGACCCTGCTCGAGGCCGACGGGCGGCTCGGCGGTCACGCCGACACCCACGAGGTCACCGACCCGACCGGTCGGCTGCTGCGCATCGACACCGGGTTCATCGTCCACAACCGGCGCACCTACCCGACGCTGCTGCGCGTCTTCGCCGAGCTCGGCGTGGCCACGCAGCAGTCGGAGATGTCGATGTCGATCCGCGACGACGACTCCGACCTGGAGTGGGCCGGCGCCCTGGGCCGCCAGGGGACGTTGCCGACCCTCGGGCACCTGCGCCGCCCGGCGTACCTGCGGATGCTCACCGACATCCCCCGCTTCCACCGCCGCGCGAAGGCCCTGCTGGCGCGCAGCGCCGAGGGCGAGGTCGACGACCAGACCCTGCGCGCCTTCCTCGACGAGCACCGCTTCGGCCCGTACTTCCGCCGCCACTTCATGGAGCCGCTCGTCGCGGCGGTCTGGTCCTGCGACCCCGACGTCGCGCTCGACTACCCCGCGCGCTACCTCTTCTCTTTCCTCTCCCACCACCAGATGCTCAGCATCTACGGCTCGCCCACGTGGCGCACCGTCACCGGCGGCTCGCACCGCTACGTCGAGAAGGTCCGCGACGCGTTGCTGGCATCCGGCGGCGAGATCCGCACCGGCTGCAAGGTGACCTCGGTCCTGGAGACGGCCGACGGCGTGGAGGTGACCGACGGCAACGGGACGACCACGACGTACGACGCCGTCGTGATCGCCACGCACCCGCACCAGGCCCTGGCGATGCTGGCCGAGCCCACCCCGCTGCACCGCGAGCTGCTGGGCGCCATGCCCTACTCCCCCAACACCGCGCTGCTGCACACCGACACCTCGCTGATGCCGACGCTGCGACAGACCTGGGCGAGCTGGAACTTCATGCGTCCCAGCGAGTCGGTTCCCCGGCCCGCGGGCGCCGACGGCGTCGTCGTCACCTACGACTTGACCCGGCTCCAGCGCCTCGACACCGACACCCACTACCTCGTGACCCTCGGCGGCGAGCACCTCGTCGACCCGGCCACCGTCATCGACCGGATGGAGTACGAGCACCCGCTCTACACCCCGGAGTCGGTCGCCGCGCAGCGCCGCCTGCCGGAGATCGACACCGACCGCGTGGTCTTCGCCGGGGCCTACCACGGGTGGGGATTCCACGAGGACGGTGCGCGCTCGGGCCTGGCGGCCGTCACGCGGCTCGGGCTGCCCTGGCCCTCCCCGGTGAGCCAGGAGCGGCCCCGCGTGGAGACGCCGGCGCTCTACCGCACCACGATCAAGCACACCCGTCGCGCGCCGTTCGAGCGCAGCTTCACCCACCGCTCGCACACGTGGCTGGTGGACATCGACGACCTCCCCGACCTGCGGCCGCTGCCGTGGGCCAAGGGCACCTTCGAGGCCCGCGACCACCTCGGCGCTCCCGACCGCACCCTCCGGGAGAACCTCGAGGCGTTCCTGGCGACCGAGGGCGTGACCCTGCACCCGGCCGGCCGGGTGCTGCTGGCCACGCAGCCGCGCGCCTTCGGCTACTGCTTCAACCCGATCAGCGTCTTCTGGTGCCTGGACCCGTTCGGGCGGGTCGAGGCGACCGTGGTCGAGGTGCACAACACCTACGGCGACCGGCACGCCTACCTCGTGCGTCCCGACGAGCAGGGGCGCGCCCGCACCGACAAGGCGATGTACGTCAGCCCGTTCCACGGCACCGACGGCCACTACGAGCTGGCCGTCCCCGTCCCGGGAGAGCGGCTCGACGTGGTCGTGACCCTGCATGCGGAGGAGACCCGCTTCTCGGCCAGCCTCACCGGCACCCGCACGACCGACAGCCCCCTGCGTGCCGCCCCGGCGGCACTCCGAGGGTCGCTGCTCATCCGCGCGCACGGGATCTGGCTGTGGCTGCGGCGCCTGCCGATCCGTCCGCGCCCCACGCACCAGCAGGCGGCCGTGCAACCGCCGGTCCGCCAGTCCCCCAGCGCGCTGGACCGGACGCCCGACCGCACGTCCGCCGTCCAGCCCGACCAGGAAGGCTCCCGTCGATGACCGAGGCCCCCGCCCGTCCCTCCTCCCCGCCCGACGTCGCCCGCTGGCCCGGGCTGCACGTCGTGCCGACCGGCCCCCGGGCCCGGGTCTCCGCCCGGATCGCGCGCCGGCTCTTCATCGCCGCCGTGGAGCGACTCGACGTCACCGTCCACGTCGAGGGCCGCACCATCGGTCGGGGTGGGCCGGAGATGACGGTGCACCAGCCGGAGGAGCTGTGGGCCCGCCTCGGCCGGCACCAGCTGATCGGCTTCGGCGAGGCCTACCTCACCGGCGCCTGGGACGCCGAGGACCTCGGCGGCTTCCTGACCGTCCTGGCCGCGGAGATGGCCGACCTGGTGCCGAAGCCGCTGCAGACGCTGCGCGCCCTGGTCGTCAAGCGCCCGCCGAGCACCCAGCGCTCGAGCAGGGACAACTCCCGCAACAACATCGCGCACCACTACGACCTGTCCAACGACCTGTTCCGGCTGTTCCTCGACGAGACGCTGAGCTACTCCGCTGCCCTGTGGGACACCACCGTCTCCACGGTCCCCGACACGCTCAACGGCCGGCCCTCGCAGCGCCTGCAGGCGGCGCCCCCGGGCACCGTCGCCACCGACTCCCTGGCCGAGGCCTCGGCCCGCAAGATCGAGCGGCTGCTCGACGCCGCCGGCGTCGGCGACGGCTCACGCGTGCTGGAGATCGGCTCCGGGTGGGGCGAGCTGGCCATCCGCGCGGCCCGGCGCGGTGCCACCGTGCGCACCATCACCCTCTCGTCCGAGCAGCTGGTGCTGGCCGAGGAGCGGATCGCCGCCGCCGGCTTCTCCGACCGGATCGAGGTCGTCCTGCAGGACTACCGCGACCTCACGGTCCCGCCCGGCACCGAGGGCTACGACGCGATCGTCTCGGTGGAGATGATCGAGGCCGTGGGCCACGAGTTCTGGCAGACCTACTTCGAGACCATCGAGAAGGTGCTGGCGCCCGGTGGCAAGGTCGCCATCCAGGCGATCACGATGCCGCACGACCGGATGCTGGCCACCAGGAACACCTACACCTGGATCCACAAGTACATCTTCCCCGGCGGCCTGCTGCCCTCGGTCGAGGTGATCGACGAGATCACCCGCGAGCACACCCACCTTCGGCTGGTCGAGCGGTTCCAGTTCGGCACCCACTACGCCGAGACGCTGCGGCTGTGGGACGAGGCCTTCCTCGACCGCTCCCAGGAGGTGCTGGCGCTGGGCTTCGACGAGGTGTTCCTGCGGATGTGGCACTTCTACCTGGAGTACTCCCGCGCGGGCTTCGCCTCCGGCTACATCGACGACTACCAGCTGCTCCTCCAGCGAGACTGACCCCCGAGACCGCACCCGGCCCGCCACCCGGCACGACCCTGCACCACCCGCACCGCAGCACGTCGCACCACGCGACCCCAGCGGCAGGCTCCCTGCCGCACCCCGATGACGAGGAGAACCCCGTGACCACGACGGCCGACCGCAGCACCGAGACCAGCACCGGCGCTCCGGGCATCGCCCACCGGCTCGCGGAGGCCCTCGAACCGTTCCTCGCCGGCCCGCTCCCGGTGCGGCTGCGCTGCTGGGACGGCTCGGAGTTCGTGCCGCCGGGCGGGGCTGCCTCGGACTTCCCGCTGGTCGAGCTGCGCTCGGCCGACGCCGTACGCCGCCTCCTCTGGCACCCGGGCGAGCTCGGTGCCGCGCAGGCCTACGTCACCGGCGAGCTCGACGTGCCCGAGGTCGACGGCTGGGACCTCGACAAGGCGCTGACCCACGCCTTCGCCGTCTCCCGCGAGCGCGGCCTCTCCGGTGCCCGCATGCGCCCGCGCGCCCTGGTCGAGGCGGTCCGCGCCGCGGTCGAGATCGGCGCGCTCGGCAAGCGCCCGGCCAACCCCGCCACCCAGGCCGACGTGAAGGGCCGCCTGCACAGCAAGCTGCGCGACCGCTCGGCGATCTCCTTCCACTACGACCTGTCCAACGCCTTCTACGAGCTGATCCTCGAGAAGAACATGGCCTACTCCTGCGGCTACCACGCGACGCCCGAGGTCTCCCTGGAGGAGGCGCAGGTCGCCAAGCTCGACATGGTCTGCCGCAAGCTCGGCCTCGAGCCGGGCATGCGGATGCTCGACGTCGGTTGCGGCTGGGGCTCGCTCTCGCTCCACGCCGCCGAGCACTTCGGCGCCCAGGTCACCGGCGTCACGATCGCGGCGGAGCAGAAGAAGTTCATCGACGCCCGCATCGCCGAGCGCGGCCTGCAGGACCGGGTCACCATCCGGCTGCAGGACTACCGCGACGCCGTGCCGCCGGCCGGCCAGGAGTACGACGCCGTCGGCTCGCTGGAGATGGGCGAGCACGTCGGGCAGAAGAACTACCCGACGTACGCCCGGGTGCTGCGCGAGTCCGTGAAGCCCGGCGGTCGCGTGCTGGTGCAGCAGATGTCGCGCAGCGGCAAGTGGCCCGGCGGCGGCCCCTTCATCCAGTCGTTCATCGCCCCCGACATGCACATGCGCCCCGTGGGCGAGACCGTCGCGCTCCTCGAGGCCGGCGGCCTGGAGGTGCGCGACGTCCACGCGATGCGCGAGCACTACGTCCTGACGGTCGCCGGCTGGCTGGAGCGCTTCCACGCCCACCGCGAGCAGCTCGTCGCGATGATGGGCGAGGAGGTCTACCGCGTCTGGGAGCTCTACCTCGTCGGTGGCGCGATGGCCTTCCGCGACGGCCGCATGGGCGTGGACCAGATCCTCATGGTCCGCCCGGGTGGCCCGCACACCCTGCCCGCCGTGCGTTCCTTCTGACCATGTCCCCCCTGCTCACCGCCCTGGTCTCCGTCGGCGTCGCCCTCCTGTGCGTCGTCGTCACGATGACGGTGACCGCCCTGCGCGCGCGCCAGCTCGGCGTCGTCGCGGTCGTGGACGTCGCCTGGGGCCTGGGCTTCGTGCTCGTCGCCGTCTCCTCCACTGTCGTCGCGTACGTCGCCGGCAGCGACTCCTGGCGCACCCTGCTGCTCCTGGCGCTCGTCGCCGTGTGGGGCGGTCGGCTGGCCTGGCACGTCCGCTCCCGCGCGCTGGGCGAGCACCAGGGCGCCGAGGACCCGCGCTACGCCGAGATGCTGGGCGGCTCGCTGCCCGAGGTCGGCATGTCGGAGGCCGTGCGCCGGGTGTTCCTGGTGCAGGGCGTCGCGCAGTGGTTCGTCTCGCTGCCGGTCGCGGTCGGCGCGGTGCTCCTCGTCGAGCCGGGCTGGACCTGGCTGGTCGGGGTCGGCGTGGCCGTCTGGGCGGTCGGGCTCTACTTCGAGGCCGTGGGCGACCGGCAGCTGGCGGCGTACAAGGCGCAGCCGCGGGAGTCGCGCCCGAAGGTGATGGACCAGGGACTGTGGGGCTGGACCCGCCACCCCAACTACTTCGGTGATGCCTGCGTCTGGTGGGGCCTGTGGCTGGCCGGCGGTCTCGCGTCGGGCTGGGTCGCGGGCCTGGCGACCGTGCTGTGCCCGGTCGCGATGACCCTCTTCCTGCGCAACGTCACCGGCGCCAAGCTGCTGGAGCGCAAGATGTCGCAGCGCGAGGGCTGGGACGAGTACGCCGCCCGGGTGCCGATGTTCTTCCCCCGCCCCCCGCGCCGCTGACCCACCGCCGAACCGGCACTTCCGAACCCCCGAACCGCCAGTTCCGAACCCCCGAACATCGTCGCCAGGCGCGGCGTCGTGGTGACCCAGCCGAAGAAGGGGCAGTTCCAAGTCTTCTCCGCCACCTGCACGCACCAGGGCAAGGACGGCTTCATCTACCTCGGCTGACCGGGTGACGAAGGGTTCGCGCCGCCCCGGTCGGGTGTTGGGTGAGGGTCGTCCGCATGGCTGACTGGGGGCATGACCTCCTCGAGCTCCACGACCGCCGTCCGCGTGATGAGCCTGGCCACGGCCGGGTACGCCGCCTACTGCTTGGTCAAGCCCGAGCACCTGCGCCAGGCGCTCGGCTCCGACGACCCGATGTGGGACACCGTCGCCCGGGTCTTCGGCGTGCGCGACCTGGCGATCTCGGCCGTCGGCGTCCTCGGCTCGCCGACCGCCGCCCGTGCCTCCCTGGCGATCCGCACCGCCATCGACTTCGGCGACGCCGCGCTGCTCGGCCTCACCGTCGACGGCCAGGCCAGCACCAGGGCCGTCGCCGCAGCCGGTGGGTGGGGCCTGCTCAACCTCGGGGTGCTGCTCCGCTCGCGCTGACCCGTTGCACCGGACCCGGTTCGCGGGGTCGGCCGGGCACGAGCCGGCCCCCGGCATGCCCCCCTCAGCGCAGCCGCGACGCGGCGTGCACCTGTCCCGCCGCCAGGGCCCGGGCGGCGAGCCGGGCGAACCGGTCGAGCGGGATCTCGTACCGGGGACGGACGACGTAGACCTCCCGGCCCGCGCGCCACGCCTCGACCACGATCGGGTGGCCGCGCAGGACCGCGAGGATCGCGTCGTCCTGCTCGGCCGCATCCAGGTCGAGGAAGGGCTCCAGCCCGTCCTCCACCTCCAGTCGCCACTCGGACCCGTCGCGGGAGACCCTGGCGAAGCGCGCCAGCTCCGGGGCCGCGACCACGCGACCGGGGCCGCCCGGCCCGTCGGGGTCGGTGACCTGCACCCAGTGGGTGGGGGCCGTCGCCCACGCGGTGGCGATCGCCGGGTCGTGCAGCAGCTCGGACAGCCGCGCCGCGTCGGCGTCCGGGTCGGCCCGGACCGGCCGGGGTCGCGCCCCTCGCCGCGAGGACCGCGCCTGGGCCAGGATCCCCGTGACGTTGAGGGCCACCAGCACGAGGCCGACCCAGAAGAAGAAGGACCGCTCCTCGGCGTACGCGATGACGAGGTAGACCGAGGCGGCCAGCGCCGCCGCGCGCGTCAACGGGTGCCGGGTCCACCTCACGTCACCAGGCTAGAGGCCGGCACCGCATGGCGTCGCCCCGACCCGGGCCTGGGACGGGCAGGCCCTGGCCTGCGGGGCAACTGCGGGCCAGCGGCACGTCGGGCGGTGCTCTGTGTGGTGTTCCGGTTCAACCTGGTGGCTGTTGCAAATCGCCGGGCGAGATCGGCCCGTTTTTGCGGCTGGGGCGAAATACTTGGGCATGGCTCGTTCGTATCGCCCAGTCGTGCGGGATCAGGAGTTCCTGCTCCCGCCGAACATGGCCGACTGGCTACCTGAGG
>CAEZYQ010000006.1_pt1 | contig 146416 bp, 129 predicted proteins | sample 7265561 | NCBI WGS metagenome assembly CAEZYQ01 (sample SAMEA6813939, study PRJEB35770) | uncultured Nocardioides sp. | biome: Freshwater; feature: Freshwater reservoir; material: water | place: Czech Republic | collected 2017-04-14 | depth 30m m | reverse complement strand
CCTCGTCGAGGGCCAGGTCGTCACGAACTGGAAGCAAGCCCTGGCCCAGCTCGCGATCGCCTACCCCGACCGCATCAACCCCCACCTGTAGAACCCACCCGAGAAAGTAAAGAGATCGACTGCCTTACACAGAATTCTTGACACGCTCGTTCGCGCCGCCGTCCCCCCACCAGGGTACGACCGGCGATGAGAACCGTCTCATCAAGGGCTCACGATGACCTCACCACCGATGGGTTCCATTGCTCCTGTCGCGGTCGGAAGGACCGACCGCACGGACGAGAGGACACACCATGCGCACCACCGTGAAGCTCGGGCTCGGGACCATCGCCGGAGCCGTCGGCGCCGGCCTCCTGGCCTTCCCCGCCGCGCAGGCCGCCGACTCCGACGTCTTCTGGAAGCGCGACGACGACCGCGCCGACGTCGTCTCGACCGTCGACGACGACGATGACGACGACACCAACCGGACCAACGACGACACCAACACCCAGAACGGCGACACCAACGGCACCAACAACACCGCCGGCGACACCTCGGGCGTGGCCAGCAACGACAACACCAACTCGCGGGTCACCGACATCTCCCGCGACCGCGACATCAGCCAGGGCGACCGGACCCGCGACTGGACGCGTGACGGCGGCGACGAGACCCGCGACACCACGGCCAACGCGACCAACGACAAGTCGCGCAACGACACCCGCCGCTGATGACCGGCTGGGGACTCCGCGAGGGTGACGCGATCACCGAGGACCTCGTCGCCGTACGCCGGCTCGGGGGCGGTGCGACCTACGAGGCCTACCTCGCCTTCGACGAGGTGACCTGGGGTCCGGTCGTCGCCAAGCTGGTGCGCCCCGACCTGGTCGAGGACGCCTCCTCCCTGCGCGGCCTGCGCCGCGAGGCGGAGGCCCTCACCACCGTGAACCACCCCGTCGTGGTGCGGGCGCTGCGCTGGACCGACTCCGGCCCGCGCCCGCACCTGGTGCTGGAGAACCTCGACGGGCCCCGGCTCTCGACGCTGGTGCGCCGGCACGGCCGTCTCCAGCCCCAGCAGTACCTCGTGCTGGGCATCGAGCTGGCCTCCGCGCTGCACTACCTGCGCCGCCTCGGCTGGGTCCACCTGGACGTCAAGCCCTCCAACATCATCATGGGCGCGCCGGCCCGGCTGATCGACCTGTCGGTCGCCCGGCCCGTCGAGGACGCTGCTCGTCTCAAGCACGTCATCGGCACCGACCGCTACCTCGCTCCCGAGCAGGCCGACCCCGGCGGCCGAGCAGGGGTGCCCGGCCCGGCCAGCGACGTGTGGGGCCTGGCCGCGGTGCTCTTCGAGGCGGTCAGCGGCACGCGGCCGTTCCGGGACGGCGACCCGTCGGCCGAGGTCCCGCACGAGCGGCACCCCCAGCTCGTCGAGGGTCCGGCCACGCTGCCCGGCGACGTACCCGCTCCGGTGCGGGAGGTCGTCCTGGCCGGGCTCTCGCCGGAGCCGGCGGACCGGCCGCTGCCGCACGAGGTCTCCGAGGTGCTGGAGCCGGTGCTGCACGGGCTGCCCGCGCCCCGGCTGGCGGGCTGGCGCTCCTGATCTCCTGGGTCCGCATTCGCCCACCGACACGACCCCCGACCGCCGTCCGGCCGTCGGGGGTCGTCGCGTCTCCGGCGGAACCCGGCGACGGGACGCGGGCAACCTGGCGACGGGTCAGGTGGCGAAGCGGTAGCCCATGCCCCGGACGGTGAGGATGGTGTCGCTGCCGAGCTTGCGGCGGAGGTACCCGACGTAGACGTCGACGACGTTGGAGCCGGGGTCGAAGTCGAAGCCCCACACGTGGTCGAGCAGCTGCTCGCGGGAGAGCACCTGGCCGGCGTTGCGCATGAAGATCTCGGCGAGGGTGAACTCGCGGGCCGAGAGCTCCACGTCGGCGCCGTCGACGCTCGCGCGGCGGGTGCGCAGGTCGAGGCGGACGCCGCCGGCCTCGAGCACGTCCTCGGCGCCCGGCGCGGCCCCACCGGTCTGGCGCAGCCGCAGCCGGATGCGCGCCTGCAGCTCGGCGAAGCGGAACGGCTTGCTCATGTAGTCGTCGGCGCCGCCCTCGAGCGCGGAGACGGTGTCGCCCACGGAGTCGCGGGCGGTGAGGACCACCACCGGCATCCGGGAGCCCTGCGCCCGCAGCTGGTCGAGGACCTCGAAGCCGTCCATGCCGGGCAGGCCGATGTCGAGGACCATGAGGTCGTGGTCGCCGGAGAGCGCCAGGTCCAGCCCGGTCGGCCCGTCGGCGACCACGGTCGGGACGTGGCCATCGGCCCGCAGGCCCTTGGCGATGAAGGAGCTGATCCGCTCCTCGTCCTCGACGATCAGGATGCGGGCCACGTGCTGTCCTCCTGCTGGCGGATCGGTCGGTCGGGGCGTCCGGGTGTCCGGGGTGTCAGGGGTGCCCGGGGCGTGCCGGGCAGCGGCAGGACGCGGGTCGGGTCGTCGCTGCCGCGGTGGTCCTCGGCGATCCGCGCTGCGGGCACGTCGACGACGAACCGCGAGCCGCGGGGGTGACCGTCGTGGGTCGGGTCCTCCCAGGCGGTGCGGCCGCCGTGGGCCTCGGCGATCGCCCCGACGATCGACAGGCCCAGGCCGAAGCCCTCGTGGTCGCGGTCGTCGGCGCGCGCGAAGCGGTCGAAGACCCGGGTGCGGTCCTCCGGGGCCAGGCCGGGCCCGGTGTCGCGGACCCACAGGCGCAGCCGGCTGCCGTCGTACGCCGTCCCGACGGCGACCCGGTCGCCGGGGCGGGTGTGCCGCACGGCGTTGTCGGCCAGCTGCAGCACCGCCTGGGTCAGGCGCTGGGCGTCGACCTCGACCCGGGCCGTGGCCGCGGCGTCGATGGACCAGGTGCGTTCCCCGAGCCCCGAGCACTTGGCCAGCAGGTCCTCGGTGAGGTCGCGCAGCTCGACCGGCTCGACCCGGACGAAGTCGGGTCGGTCGGACTTGGCGAGCAGGATCAGGTCGCCCACCAGCCGTGACATCCGGTCGACCTCGTCGAGCAGGAGGTCCCGGGTCTCCGCGACCTCCTCGGGGCTGCCGAGGTCGAGGACCTCCAGGTGCCCGCGCAGCACGGTCAACGGGGTCTTCAGCTCGTGGCCGGCGTCGTCGAGGAAGCGCCGCTGCTCGGTGAACGCGGCCTCGAGCCGCTCGAGCATGGTGTTGACGGTGCCGGTGAGCGCGGTGATGTCGTCGTTGCCGCTGACGGGGATGCGGCGGGAGAGGTCGGTCTCGGTGATCTCCTCGGCGGTGCGGCGCAGGCGGCGCAGCGGCGCCAGCAGCCGACCGGTCAGCAGGAAGGCCGCGCCCGCCACCAGCAGCAGCGCGAGCGCCGAGACGATCGCGTAGGTGCGCATCGTGTCGCGCAGCGCCGCCCGGCCGACCTCGAGGCGGGTGACGACCAGCAGGGCGCCGGCCTCGGTGTCGCTGCGGAAGCGCACCGGCTGGCCGACGAGGAGGACCTCGCCCTCGCCAGACACCTCGAAGCGGGCGCTGCCGCCGGTGCGGGCGACGTCGGAGGCGGCCGCGCGGAAGGCCGCGTCGTCGACGATCGGGTCCTCGGCGGGGGAGAGGAAGCGGACCGGGTCGGCCCGCCCCTCGATCCAGCCCACGAGCAGCTCGTCGTCGTCGGGGATGTTGCGCAGGAAGAAGAGCTCCAGCATCGCCGCGACGTCCTGGAACGGCTCGGACGTCGTGGGGTCGAGCCCCTCGGCCTGGATCCGGCCGAACTCCTGCAGCTCCTGGTCGACCGCCGCGCGGGTCTGCTCCTCCAGCCGGTCCCGCTCGATGGCGTAGACCAGCAGCCCGGCCAGGGCCAGGGTGGCGGCGGTGAGCGCGGCGACGGCGGCGGTGATCCGGGTCTGGACCGAGATGCCGGTGCGCGGGAACCCCGACCTCGGCGGCGCGGGCGGGGTGCTCAGTCGTCGTCCCCGTCGTCGGTGGTGTCGTCCCGCTCGCCCCGGTCGTCGTCATCGTCGTCGTCGTCACGGTCGGCGTAGGAGGGCACGACCACCTCGGGGCGGGTGCGGACCTCGTCGTCACCCGGGCCGTCGTCGCCGTCGTCCCCGTCGTCGTCCCCGCCGCGGGTCGGCTCGGGAGAGGGGCGCAGGGTGGGGCCGGGCACGGTGTCCTGGGCCGGCGTCGGGGCGTCCTCGAGGATGATCGGCGCCCGCTGCCCGGGGTCGTCGGCGGCGGAGGAGACCATGCTGCCGACGGCGTACGCCCCCATGGGGAGGCCGAGCGCCAGCCCCAGCAGCACCTTCGAGAACCCGGTCATGACGCCACGATCCTGCACCACCGTGGGAGCGAGGTGAGGCGTGGATGAGAAGACTCTCATCCGGCGGGACGGCGCGTGTGCGGCGGGCACGGGGCGGCCGCCCGGGACCGCTCGTCGCAGTCGCCGGCCCGCTCGGCGCCGGACCGTGCGAGCAGCAGCCGCGCACCAACCCCGGGACCCTAGGGTGGCGTGCGTCACGCCCCCGCTGACGATCCCGGCGATCCAGGAGGAACCCCCATGTTCGTGCCCTTCAGCGTCTCCGACTTCCTGGACCGGGCCACGACGGTCTACGGCCAGCGGACCGGCGTGCTGGACGAGCCCGACCAGCCGGCGGCGCCGCTGTCGGGAGCATCCGGGGGAGGCACCCTGACGTACGCCGAGCTGGCCGGCCTGGCCGCGCGCCAGGCGGCGCGCCTCGACGAGCTCGGGATCGGCGTGGGCGAGCGGGTCGCGGTGGTGAGCCACAACTCCGCGCGGCTGCTGACCTCCTTCTTCGGGGTCTCGGGCTGGGGCCGGGTGCTGGTGCCGGTGAACTTCCGGCTGCGTCCCGACGAGGTGCGCTACATCGTGGAGCACTCCGGGGCCCGGGTGCTGCTGGTCGACCCCGAGCTCGACGAGGCGCTGGCCGACGTCACGGCCGAGCACCGCTTCGTGCTCGGCGACGACGAGCACCTCTACGCCCCCGAGGGCGCGGTGCCGCAGCCGTGGGAGCCCGACGAGTCCGCGACGGCTTGCATCAACTACACCTCCGGCACGACCGCGCGGCCCAAGGGCGTGCAGATCACCCACCGCAACATCTGGGTCAACGCGGTGACGTTCGCGATGCACGCGCAGGTCAGCGATCGCGACGTCTACCTCCACACGCTGCCGATGTTCCACGCCAACGGCTGGGGCATGCCCTACGCGATGACCGGGCTGGGCGCCCAGCACGTCGTGCTCCGCAAGATCGACGGCGCGGAGATCCTGCGCCGGGTGCGCGACCACGGCGTGACCGTCATGTGCGCGGCGCCGGCGGTGGCCGCCGCGGTGCTGGAGGCTGCGCAGGACTGGGAGGGCCCGATCCCCGGTCGTGACCGGGTGCGGATCATCATGGCCGGCGCGCCGCCGCCGACGAGGACCGTGGTGCGGGTGGAGGAGGAGCTCGGCTGGGAGTTCATCCAGATCTACGGCCTCACCGAGACCTCCCCGCTGCTGACCTTCAACCGCACCCGGGCGGAGTGGGACGACCTGCCCGCCGAGGAGCGGGCCGGGCTGCTGACCCGGGCGGGAGCACCGGCGCTCGGCGTACGTCTCTCCCTCAGCGAGCCCGACGAGCACGGCGAGGGCGGTGGCGAGGTGCTGGCCCGCTCCAACGTGGTGCTCGAGGGCTACTGGGAGCAGCCGGAGGAGTCGGCCCGGGCGCTGGCCGGCGGGTGGTTCCACACCGGCGACGGCGGCGAGATCGGCGAGGACGGCTACCTCACGATCAAGGACCGCAAGAAGGACGTGATCATCACCGGCGGGGAGAACGTCTCCTCGATCGAGGTCGAGGACGTCCTCTTCTCGCACCCCGCGGTGGCCGAGGTCGCCGTCATCGGCGTGCCCAGCGAGAAGTGGGGCGAGACGATCAAGGCGCTGGTCGTGCTCGCGCAAGGCGCGGAGGTCACCGAGGCCGAGCTGATCGCCTGGTGCAAGGAGAAGGCCGCCGGCTACAAGGCCCCGACCTCGGTGGAGTTCCGCGACGAGCTGGCGCGCACGGCGACCGGCAAGCTGCAGAAGTTCAAGCTGCGTGCTCCCTACTGGGAGGGCCGCGAGCGCCAGGTCAACTGAGGGGTCGACCACGGTGAGCTAGACCGATCCCGCCCGGGGGTGCCCGCTCCGCCCTACAGTGGGCAGCGGGTAGACGCTGCGGCGTCCGGGGGGAAGGTCACCGTGGTGGACGCTACGACGCAGGGCACTCAGGACGGCGCGACGAGCCCGGTGAGCGAGGTCGCGGAGGTCGCGGTCCCTGTCGTGCCCGACACCGGGCTGGAGCGTGACCTCTTCCTGCGCACCCTCGTGCGCGAGCTCGCCGGCACCCTGGAGGAGACCGTCGGGCTCGAGGACGCCGCCGGCTACATCTCGGTCGTCGGGCGGCGGATGGGTGCCTGGCTGGACGAGTCCTACCGCGAGGCCCTGGGCGTCGCACGGCTCGACCGCGAGCAGGTGGCCGCCGTCCACGTGGACCTCAAGGCCCGCATCCACGGCGACTTCGTGCTGCAGGAGTCCGGCGAGGAGCAGCTGGAGTACACCAACAGCCGCTGCCCGTTCGAGGAGAAGGTCCTGGGCAGGGAGTCGATGTGCATGATGACCTCCAACGTCTTCGGGCTGATCGCCGCGGAGAACCTGGGGTACGCCAAGGTCGAGCTCGCCGAGACGATCGCGCGGGGCGACGGACGCTGCCGGGTGGTCGTCCACCTGGAGCCGGGATCGGGTGAGCACGCCCCGGGCAGGGAGTACTTCGGGGAATGACGCCCTTCGCGGTGCCCCAGGAGGCCGAGCTGGTGGTCGCACCCGACGGGCTGGTCGTCGAGGCGGACGAGGCCGCGGTGCGGCTGCTCGGCGACTGCCGGGGTCGGTCCCTCCTCGAGGTCGTGCAGACCCCCGGGGACGTGCTCGACGCGCTCATGGCCGGCTTCCGGCGCTCGACCAGCCCGGTGCCGGGACGGCTGCGCCTGCGCACGGCCGAGGGGGCGCAGGAGATGTCGATCACCGGCCGGCGCCGCTCCGCGCGGGAGCGGGACGTGGTCCTGGTGGTGCGGCTCGTGGGCGACCGGTTCTCCGAGCTCACCACCGCCCTGCAGCGCACCAACACCGAGATCGCCCGGCGGATCGCCGTGGAGGAGCAGCTGCGGCGGGTCTGGGGCCAGACGGTCGCGCAGCTCGAGCGCTCCAACGCCGACCTGCTGGTGCTGGGGGAGACCTTCGCCCACGACCTGCGCAACCCGATCACGACGATCTCCGGCTACGTCGGCCTCGTGCTGGCCGACCCTGATCTCCCCGAGGGCACCCGACGCCAGCTCGAGCGGGTCCTGCGTGCCGCGCAGGGCATGGAGGACATCGTGGAGGGCCTGCTGCACGAGGCGGTGCAGCGCAGCGAGGCCATCCGGGTCGACGTCGAGCTCGAGGACGTCGTGGGGTGGGTGGCCTCCCTCGTCGACGAGGGTGCGGTGCGGGTGCAGGTGGAGCGGCCGTTGCCGACCGTGCACGTCTCGCTCCAGTCGGTGCGTCAGCTGCTGCTCAACCTCGTCTCCAACGCCGCCAAGCACCGCGGTCGCGCCGGCCCCGTCACCGTCACCGTCGCGGCCCGACCCCTGGGGGAGCGCTGCGAGATCACGGTCGCCGACGACGGCCCCGGCATCCCGGAGGAGAGCCGCGAGGCGGTCTTCGAGCGGGGGGTGAGCACCGAGGAGGACGGTGAGCACGGTCTCGGCCTGGCGATGTGCCGCCGCGTCGTGCAGGAGCACGGCGGCGAGATCACGGCCGAGGCGGCCCCCGGCGGGGGTGCGCTCTTCCGGTTCAGCCTGCCCTGCACCGGGGGCTGAGCCCGCTCAGGAGGGGCGGACGTCCAGCACGACCTCGAACTCCAGCAGGTCCGCGCCGCTGGCGACCGGCCGGTTGCCCTCGCCGGCGTGGGCGGCCCGGGCGTCGCCGTCGCGCCAGGCCTCGAAGGCGGCGTCGTCGCGCCACCGGGTGACCACGAAGTAGCGGTCGTCCCCGGCGACCGGCCGCAGCAGCTGGAAGCCCAGGAAGCCGTCGGCGCCGTCGACGGTGTGCGCGCGGGCGGCGAAGCGGCGCTCCAGCTCCTCGCGCGCCTGCGGCGGGACGGAGATGGCGTTGATCTTGACGACGCCCGCCGCGGGGGCGTCGGTGTCGGCAGAGGTGGCGGCGGGGTTCTCGGAGGCCATGCCCCGAGCGTAGGCGGCTAGCCTCACCGCCATGTCAGCGACCGCACCTCCGTCCCTGGGCTCCCTGGTCGACCTGGTCCACGGGTGGTACCCGCCCTCGACCGCCGACTCCTGGGACCGGGTCGGGCTCGTCCACGGCGACCTCGACCAGCCCGTGCGCCGGATCCTGCTGGCCGTGGACCCGGCGCCGGCCGTGGCGCGCGAGGCCGCCGCGTGGGGCGCCGACCTCCTGGTGACCCATCACCCGCTCTACCTCAAGGGCGTGCACGGCTTCACCAGCCAGACCCCGAAGGGCCGCACCTCGCTGACCCTGGCCGGCGCCGGCTGCGCCCTGCTCGCTGCCCACACCAACGCCGACCAGGCGCTGGGCGGGGTCTCGGAGGCGATGGCCCTGGCGCTGGGTCTGCGGGAGGTCCGCCCGCTCCTGCCCGCCCCGGCCCCCGCCCTGGACAAGCTCGGCGTGATGGTCCCCGTCGCCGACGCCGACCGGGTGCGCGACGCGCTGGCCGCGGCCGGTGCCGGCGAGATCGGGGACTACGACCAGGCCTCGTTCTCGGTCACCGGCCGGGGCCGGTTCCGCCCGCTCCCCGGCGCTGATCCCGCCATCGGCTCGGTCGGTGAGGTCGAGCTGGTCGAGGAGGAGCGGATCGAGGTCGTGCTGCCGCGGCGGCTGCGGTCGGGCGTGGTGGCCGCGCTGCTGGCGGTGCACCCCTACGAGGAGCCGGCGTACGACGTCGTGGAGCTCGCCGACCCCGGCCAGCAGCCCACCGGGACCGGCCGGGTCGGCGAGGTCGGGCCGACGACGCTGCGGGCCTTCGCCGAGCAGGTGGCCGCGTCGCTGCCGGCCACCGCGCACGGGGTGCGGATCGCCGGCGACCCCGAGCGACCCGTACGACGGGTGGCGCTCTGCGGGGGTGCGGGGGACTTCCTCCTCGACCGGCTGCGGGGGAGCGACGCCGACGTCTACGTCACCAGCGACCTGCGCCACCACCCGGCCTCGGAGTTCCTCGAGCACGACGGTCCCGCCCTCGTCGACGTCTCCCACTGGGCCGCGGAGTGGACCTGGCTGCCGGTGCTGCGCGATCGCCTCGCGGCTGCGCTCCAGGACCGTGCTGGCGATACGGTGGAGGTCCGGGTCAGCACGCTGTGCACCGACCCGTGGACCGACCGCATCTGACGCCTCCCGGCCCGACCGGCCCCGACCCAGGAGTCCCGCTGAAAGCCGACCCCACCGCCCAGCTGCGCCTGCTCGACCTCCAGGAGCTCGACTCCCGGGGCGACCAGCTGCGGCACCGCCGCCGCACCCTGCCCGAGCTGGCCGAGATCGCCGAGCTCGAGCGCACCCGCTCGACCCTGGTCGACGAGGCCCGTGACGCCAAGATCGTCGTCGACGACCTCACCGCGGAGCAGGCGAAGGTCGACGCCGACGTCGAGGTGGTCAAGGCGCGCCGCACGCGCGACCGCGAGCGGATGGACGCCGGGTTGATCAGCAACCCCAAGGACCTGGAGCGGATGAGCGGGGAGCTGGAGTCCCTCGAGCGCCGCATCGCCACGCTGGAGGACGAGGAGCTCGAGGTCATGGAGCGGCTCGAGGCCGCCCAGGGCATGCTCTCGGCGGTCAACGACCAGGTCGCTGCCGCCGAGGGGCGGCTGGCCGAGCTGGCCGCGGCCCGCGACGAGCGGTTCGCCGAGATCGACGCCGAGCTCGCGGAGGTGGCCGCGCAGCGCGGCCCCGCCCTGGAGGGACTGCCCGCCGACCTGCTGGCGCTCTACGACAAGCTGCGCGAGAGCAAGGGCGGGATCGGCGCGGCCCGCCTCGCCCAGCGCCGCTGCAGCGGCTGCCAGCTGGGCATCGACCCCGCCGAGCTGGCCTCGATCAAGGCGAAGGCGGCCGACGAGGTCGTGCGCTGCGAGGAGTGCTCGCGGATCCTCGTCCGCACCGCGGAGTCCGGTCTGTGAGCACCGCCCCTGCGGCCCCCTCGCGGGTCGTCGTGGAGGCCGACGGCGGCTCCCGGGGCAACCCGGGCCCGGCGGCGTACGGCGCCCTCGTGCGGGACGCCGACACCGGCGAGGTGCTCGCGCACGCCGCGGTGGCGATCGGTCGGGCCACCAACAACGTCGCGGAGTACTCCGGGCTGATCGCCGGCCTGCGGCTGGCGGCCGAGCACGCGCCGGGGGCCCAGGTCGAGGCGCGGATGGACTCCCAGCTGGTCGTGGAGCAGATGAAGGGCACCTGGCGGGTCAAGCACGCCGGGCTCCAGCCCCTGCACGCCGAGGCGCGCGAGGTGGCGCCGCCGGGCACGACCTACACCTGGGTGCCGCGTGCGCAGAACGCCGCTGCCGACGCCCTGGCCAACCGGGCGCTGGACGGCGACGAGGTGGCCCCGGGTCCGGTGGCACCGGCCGCACCTGCCGGCGGCGCGCACGCCGAGCGACCCGACGAGGACTCGTTGATCGAGGAGATCGAGTCCCCGGGCGCGGTGCGCGCCGAGGAGGAGCGCGACCAGGCGGGCCATCGCGGCTGGTCAGCACCCACCGGCGCCCCGACGACCCTGGTGCTCGTGCGCCACGGCGTCACCGAGCACACTGCGGCCAAGCGCTTCTCCGGCGGCCTGGGCGGCGACAACCCGCCGCTGAGCGAGGAGGGCCGCGCGCAGGCGCGCGCGGCGGCGCAGTGGCTGGCCGCCCTCGGCGACAAGGTCGACTCCGTGCTGGCCTCCCCGGTCCGCCGCACCCGCGAGACCGCCGAGGTGGTCGCCGCGGCGCTGGACCTGCCGGTCTCGGAGGAGCCGGGCTTCGCGGAGATGGAGTTCGGGGCCTGGGACGGGCTGACCTTCCTCGAGGTCGCCGAGCGGGACCAGGCCGGGCTCGACGCCTGGCTGGGCTCCCTCGAGGTGCCCCCGCCCGGTGGGGAGTCCTTCCGGCAGGTCGAGGAGCGGGTGCTCGCGGGCCTGGACCGGGTGCTGGCCGAGCACGCTGGGCGCACGGTCGTCGTCGTCTCGCACGTGACGCCGATCAAGACCCTGGTCGCGCACGCGATGGGTGCGCCGCTGGAGGCGGTCTTCCGGATGGAGCTCTCACCGGCCTCGATCAGCGTCGTGTCGTTCTACCCCGAGCCCGGTCAGGCCCCGCGCGGGTCGCTGCGCCTCTACAACACCCTCCCGCCGGGCGACGCCACGCTCGACCCCGGTCGCTGGTAGCCGCCCGATCGGCCGTCCCACGTCCTCGGGCGAGAGCGCAGGTGGCCGTCGGTGGTGCTGGCCAGGAGGGGGAGGCGCATAATCGAGGAATGCCTGCCCGCCCGAACCGTCGTCCGCTCGCCAACAGCCCCTTCCAGCCGGAGCCCGAGCAGGCGGTGGAGAGCTACTCGGTGGACGACCGGGTCTGCCACGACGTCCACGGCCTGGGCCGGGTCGTGTCGGTCGACGCGCACGGCGTGACCGTCGACTTCGGCAGCTCCTCGGTGCGCATCCCCAGCCCGTTCGCCAAGATGGAGCGGCTCTAGCCGCCGCCGGTCGGGGTCAGAGCGCCTCGACCACCACGTCGAGCTGGGTGCCCTTGGCGCTCGGCTCACCGACCTCGACCAGCCAGCCGAGGTCGCGCAGCGCCTCGGCGAGCCGGGCGGGCGTCGAGGGGTTGGCCCCGTCCTCGAGCAGCGCCCGGGTGATCCGACCCTTGGTCGCCTTGTTGAAGTGGCTCACGACCTTGCGCACGCCGTCGACCTCGTGGAGCACCCGCACCGTGGCGACCTTCGGCGCCAGGTCGCCCGAGGGGCGCCAGAAGGCGGCGTACGCCGCGGAGCGCAGGTCGACCAGCAGTCCACCGCCGAGCAGCTCGGTCATCGCGGGGTCCAGGTGGGCGCGCCAGTGGGCCGCCACCGGACCGAGCCCGGGCAGCGTCGTACCTCCTGAGAGGCGGTAGGCGGGGATCCGGTCGGAGGGCCGGACCACGCCGAAGACGCTGGAGGTGACCGCCAGCCGGGTCGAGGCGCGGCGGCGGGCCGCGGGGGAGAGGGTGGCGGCGTCGAGCGCGTCGTAGACGACCCCGCTGTAGACCGTGTCCGCGCGCGCCGTCGGCGCCGAGGCCAGGTCGGCGTTGAGGGCCACCAGGTCGTGCTGGGTCGCGCCGACCTCGAGCACCTCCGCGGCCGTCGCGACGTCGCCGCGGCAGAGCACCCCGAGCGCGTCGACGACGGCCTCGCGGGCCGGGGTCAGCTCGGGTGCGGTGAGCGACTCGAGGTCCAGCGGCTTGCCCCGGCGGGGTGCGGTCTTGCCCTCGCTGGGCGGCAGGAGGATCAGCATGGTGCTGGCTATGGTGCCTGCATGACCTCCCACCCGGTGCTGCGGGTCCCGGCCACCCTCCTGGTCGAGGAGGTACGCCGGCTGCAGGACGAGCTCGAGATCACCCCGGACTTCCCCGCGGAGGTCGAGCGGGCCGCGCGCGACGCGGCCGCGCGCCCCGTGCTGCCGGAGCTGGACCGCACCGACCTGCCGTTCGTGACGATCGACCCCGACGGTGCCCGCGACCTGGACCAGGCGCTCCACGTCGAGCGGTGGGCGCCGGGTCCGGACGGTCCGGGGGGCTGGACCGTCCACTACGCCATCGCCGACGTGGCGGCCTTCGTGCGCCCCGGCGACCCGGTCGACCTCGAGGCGCACCGGCGCGGGGAGACGCTCTACGGCGCCGGCGGCAAGGTGCCGCTGCACCCGCCGGTGATCAGCGAGGAGGCGGCGTCGCTGCTGCCCGGCGAGGTGCGTCCGGCGCTGCTGTGGACGATCCGGCTCGGCCCGGACGGGGAGCGGGTCGCGGCCGACGTGCGCCGCGCGCTGGTGCGCAGCCGCGAGCAGCTGACCTACGAGGAGGCCCAGCGCCGGGTCGACGCCGGCCCCGTCGTCGGCGCAGGGCAGGACGGGCCGGACGGGACGCTGGCGCTGCTGGCCGAGATCGGCCCGCTGCGGATCGCGCGCGAGGTCGAGCGCGGTGGGGTGTCGCTGCCGATCCCCGAGCAGGACGTCGTGGTCGACGGCGGCCGCTGGCACCTGGAGCACCGAGCGCGGCTGCCCGTCGAGGAGTGGAACGCGCAGGTCTCGCTGCTGACCGGGTTCAGCGCCGCGGCGATGATGCTCGAGGGCGGCGTGGGGCTGCTGCGGACCCTGCCGCCGCCGGACCCGCGCGACGTGGCGCGGCTGCGCCGCACGGCCCGGGGGCTGGGCGTCGGGTGGCCCGCGGAGCAGTCGTGGGCCGACCTGGTCCGGGGCCTGGACCCGACCCGGGCCGACCACGCGGCGATGGTCGTGGCGTGCACCCGGCTGCTGCGCGGCAGCGGGTACACCGCCTTCGACGGCACCCGGCCTGAGCAGCCGCTGCACAGCGCCCTCGCGTCGGCGTACGCGCACGTGACGGCGCCGTTGCGGAGGCTCCCGGACCGGCACACGGGGGAGGTCTGCGTGGCGCTGTGCGCCGGCACGGAGGTGCCGGCCTGGGCACGGGAGGCACTGCCCGGGCTGCCGGCGACGATGCAGCGCTCGGGGCGGACCGCGTCGGCGTACGAGCGCGGGGTCCTGGACCTGGTCGAGGCGGGCGTGCTGCGTGACCGGGTGGGCGAGGTGATGGACGCCGTCGTCGTCGACGTCGAGGAGCGCCGTCCCGAGCGGGGGCGGGTCGTGGTGCCCGGTCCGGCCGTCGAGGCCCGGGTCGAGGGGGAGCAGCCGCTGCCGCTCGGCCAGGACCTGCGGGTCCGGCTCGTCGAGGCGGACGTGGCCCAGCGGCGGGTGCTGTTCGCCCCGGCCTGACCCTCCGCGGTCGGCCGTCCGAGGTCGGGCGGTCAGCCCTGGCGGACGAAGGCCGCCAGCCCGCTGGCGTCGTCCTCCCACGCCCGCCGGAAGCCGGGGTGCAGCGGGAGCGCCGCGACCTCGTCGGCGGCCACCCACCGGTGTCCGTCGGACTCCGAGCGGTCGCGCAGGCCCAGCGCCGCCGGTGCTCCGGTCGGCCGGGCGAGGACGGTCTCGTAGCTCCAGCCGCCGCACAGCGCGACATGGGAGCCGTGCACGGCCAGCGCCGTGGCCTGGACGCCGAGCTCCTCGTGCGCCTCCCGCAACGCCGCCTCGGTCGCAGACTCGCCGCGCTCGCGTGCGCCGCCGGGCACCGCCCAGGTGCCGCCGCGGTGGGTCCACCGGGCGCGCAGCTGCAGCAGCACGGCCCCCTCGTGGGCCACGAGCAGGCCCGCGGCCCCGCGGGGTCCCCAGTGCAGGTGCCCCCGCTCGCACGTCGCCCACGACACCTCGCCATCCTGGCACGCGGCCCCAGGCGGCCGGCGTCGGGCGAGTCGCGCAGCGCCAGAGCAGGGGGAAGCCCCGCCGTGTGCTGGGAGCGGCGGGGCTTCCGAGGGCGTCGGCTCCGCCTGAGGGTGGGACCCGACACCTCCCGTGCGACCCGGCACCTCAGGAGCCGTTCGCGTCGTGCACCTCCGATGATCCACCCGGAGGAGGCATCTGTGCAGGGGGCCGCCGGATCCGGTCAGGGCAGGTCCCGGATGGCTGGCACGAACGTGTCAGGCGGGCACGGGTGCGGATGGGCCGACCTGTAGGCCGGGTTCTGTCCCTCTCCCTCGCGGGATCGGGGGCGACCATCCATCTACGGTCGCCGTTGCCGACGACCTCCAGCGGTCTACCCGCGTGCTCGGGCGGGCAGCCCTCGAACGCACGCGCGCCACCGAAGTGACTTCTTGACCTTGCTCCAGGTGGGGTTTGCCGAGCCGACCGGGTCACCCCGGTCGCTGGTGGTCTCTTGCACCACCGTTTCACCATCACCGCCCGCCGATCGCTCGGCGGGAGGCTGTCTGTTCTCTGTGGCACTGTCCCGCAGGTTGCCCCGGGTGGGTGTTACCCACCACCTCGCCCTGTGGAGCCCGGACCTTCCTCGGCGCACCCGGAGGTGCGACGCGGTCGCCCGGTCGGCCCATCCGCAGGAGCAGGGTAGCGGCGCGGGGCGGGCGGGGGAATCCGGGACCGGTCGTGGGCGTTGGCAGGACATGAGCGACCAGTTCCCCCAGCGGGTCCCCCCGCTCACGGTCTCCGCGCCGCGCGAGGCCGCGACGGCGTACCGCACCGCGCACGAGCTGCTCAGCGACCAGTCCCCCCGCGAGGCCCTCGACGTGCTGAGCCCGGCCCTCGACGAGGACCCGGGCAACACCGGGCTGCGGTCGCTGCGGGCCTGGGCCTACCTCCAGCGCGCCCAGCTGGGCCGCGCCGAGGAGGACCTCCGCGCGGTGGTCGAGCAGGTGCCCGACGACGTGTGGGCGCGGCACGCGCTGGGTCGCAGCCTGGAGCGTCAGCACCGCCTCGCCGAGGCGCTGCCGCACCTGAAGCTGGCCGCTGTCATGAGCGGCGAGGTCGACCACGAGGTCGCCGTGCTGCGCGTGGAGCGCCGCCTCGTCGAGCTGGGCGAGCGCGACGCCGGGAGCATCACGCCGGAGGGGTGACCGCGCCCCTGCGGGCCGGGCCTCAGGGGTGCGTGAGGACCTCGGCGCCGTCGGCGGTGACCAGCAGCGTGTGCTCGAACTGCGCCGAGGGCCGCAGGTCGCGGGTGACCGCGGTCCAGCCGTCCTCCCACATGTCCCACTCGTGGGTGCCGAGGTTGAGCATCGGCTCGATGGTGAACGTCATGCCGGTCTGGATGACGTCGTCGTAGTCGGGGTCGTCGTAGTGCGGCACGACCAGCCCGGAGTGGAAGTGGGTGCCGATGCCGTGGCCGGTGAACTCGCGCACCACGCCGTACCCGTGCCGGGCGGCGAAGGCCTCGATGACCCGGCCCACGACGTTGATCCGGCGCCCGGGCTTCACCGCCCGGATCGCGCGGTCCAGCGCCTCGCGGGTGTGGTCGACCAGCGCGCGCACGTCGGGGGCGACGTCGCCGGCGAGGAAGGTGGCGTTGGTGTCGCCGTGCACGCCGTCGAGGTACGCCGTGATGTCGATGTTGACGATGTCGCCGTCCTGCACGACCCGGCTGTCGGGGATGCCGTGGCACACGACCTCGTTGACGCTGGCGCACAGCGACTTCGGGAAGCCGCGGTAGCCGAGGGTCGAGGGATAGGCGCCGTGGTCGCAGAGGAACTCGTGGCCGACCCGGTCCAGCTCGTCGGTGGTGACGCCGGGCTGGACGTGGCGGCCGACCTCCTCGCGCGCCTGCGCGGCCAGCCGACACGCGGCGCGCATCCGCTCGATGGTCTCGGCGTCCTTGACCTCGGAGCCGGTGAACCGCTCGGGGGCCGGCTTGTCGACGTACTCCGGGCGGGGGATGTGCGCGGGCACGGGCCGGCGGGGGGAGAGGCGGCCGGGGAGGACGGTCGGGGCGGGAGCGGTCACGTCCGACGATCCTAGGCGCCGGGCGGGTACGGTCGGCGCATGGCTGATGGAGGCAAGCCGGACCAGTACTGGTTCAACGTGAGGCTGCACCGCGTGGAGACCGTCGAGGACATGTCCCCGGCCAAGGACCGGCTCGGTCCCTACGCCACCCGCGAGGAGGCCGAGCGGGCCCTGGAGAAGGTCCAGGAGCGCAACGAGCAGTGGGACGCCGCCGACGACGACTGGGACGCCGTCGACGAGGACTGAGCGCCGGGACCGGACATGGCCTCCTCGAACAGCTTCTTCGGGCGCGGCCGGCGCTACCGCCGCACTGACGTCTCGCCCTGGCCCTTCGTCGGGCTGGTCGGCATGGCCGCGTGCTTCTTCCTGTACGCCGCCAGCGCGCCGTTCACGCCGTGGTGGGCCCAGACCCTGCTGCTGGTGCTCTGGCTCGCGGCCACGGTGCGCGCCGTGCGGTGGTGGACCCCGCACCCGGTGCGGGTGGCGTGGGTGCCCGTGGTCTGCGTGGCGGTGTGGTTCGTGGTCATCTGGGCCGGGGCTGCGCTGCTCGGGTGGTGAGCCTCAGGCCCCGCCGCCGCCCTCGGGGTCCTGCTCCTCGCGGGGGGTGCTCACCAGCCGCACCCGGGTGATCCGGTTGCCGTCGACCTCGGTGACCACCACGACGTGCTCCTCGTCGACCGGGACCCGGTCGCCGACCTCGGCGATCCGCCCGAGCCGCTCGAGCACGAAGCCCGCGGCCGTCTCGTAGGGCCCGTCGGTCATCGGGACGCCCGTGCGCTCCTCGAACTCCTCGATCGTCAGCCCGGCGTCGATGCCGGTGGTGGCGACGTCGGCGCGCGGGGGTCGTACTCGTCGTCGATCTCGCCGATGAGCTCCTCCACGAGGTCCTCGAGCGTCACGATGCCGTCGGTGCCGCCGTACTCGTCGACCACGACGGCGATGTGGTTGCGGTCGCGCCGCATGGCGGTGAGGGTCGGCAGCACGCGGTTGGTGGCGGGCAGGAAGGAGATCTCCCGGGCCAGGTCGGAGACCAGCGCGTCGGGATCGGCGTCGAGCAGGTCGCGCACGTGCAGGAAGCCGCGCACGTCGTCGGCGTTGTCGCCGACCACGGGGTAGCGGGAGTAGGGGCTGACCCGCACGACCTCGAGCACCTCGGTGACGCTCGAGGCGCCCGGCAGCGTCGTGACGTCGGCGCGGGGGCGCATCACCTCGCGCAGGCTGCGGTCGGCGGCGTCGAAGACGTCGACCAGGATCGCCCGCTCGGAGTCCCCGAGGCCCTGGTGCTGGTCGACGAGGTAGCGCAGCTCCTCCTCGCTCATGTCCTCCGAGACCGCGTGCGGGTCGCCGCCGAAGAGCCGCACCACCGCGTTGGTGGAGACGGAGAGGAACCACACGACCGGGCGCATCAGGGTGGCGAAGCGGTCCAGCGGCGGCCCCACCAGCACGGCCACACCGGCCGAGCGCTGCAGGGCGATCCGCTTGGGGACCAGCTCGCCGAGCACGAGCGAGAGGTAGGCGATGAGCAGGGTGAGCAGCACCAGCGCGACCGTGTCAGCGGCGTCCTCGGGCAGCCCTAGGCCCTCCAGGGCCGGCGCCACGTCGGGGGCCAGCGTCGAGGCGCCGTACGCCGCGGAGAAGAAGCCCGCGACGGTGACGCCGATCTGCACCGCGGCCAGGAAGCGGTTGGGGTCGCGGGCCACGGCGGCCACCCGGGCGCCGCGGCCTCCGCGGCGCTCGAGCTGGTCGATCTGGCCCTCGCGCAGCGAGACCAGGGCGATCTCGGTGCCGGCGAAGACCCCGCCGACGAGCACGAAGAGCAGGACGAGTCCGAGGTTGGTCAGGGTCTGGGTGTCCACGCGGGCGCTCAGGCCTCTTCCGTCACTGGGGGATGCGAGCACCCAGCATGCCGGAGCGGGCCAAGGCGCGTCACGCCCGCGCGTGCCCGGTCAGCGCGGGCTGACCCGCAGCATGACGTCGCGACCGTCCCCGTTGTCGGTGAGCACCAGCAGGTCGTTGCCCGGAGCCCGCACGACCTGGCGGATCCGTCCGTGCTCGCGCAGCTCGTCGGGGATCCGCACGTTCTTGAGCCGGCCGCTGGCGTCGAACTTCAGGAACTGCACGCGCTGGTCCTTCAGCACCGCCATCGCGAGCGTGCCGCGCAGGCCGCCCCACTTCTTGCCGGCCACGAACGTCGCGCCGCCGGGGGCGATGGTCGGGTCGCCGGAGCGCCACGTGGCCTCGCGCTGGCGACCGGGCAGCGACTGGTCGGTCATGGGCACCGACTCGTCGTAGCCGGGCACGGGGTGCCAGCCGTGGTCGCCACCCTTGACCAGCCGGTTGACCTCGTCGTCGCGGGAGCTGCCGTGCTCGACCGACCACAGCGAGCCGTCGGCGCGCTGGGCCAGGCCCTGGACGTTGCGGTGGCCGTAGGTGAAGACGTAGCGCTGCCGCTTGTTGTCCGCGTCGACGAACGGGTTGCCCGGCCAGGGCTTGCCGGTGGTGCGGTCCAGGCGCAGCACCTTGCCGCCGAGGGAGGTGAGGTCGCGGGGGTGGGAGCCGACCGCTGCGTCACCGGTGCCGACCAGCAGCGACCCGTCGCGGGCGACGAGCAACCGGCAGCCGCCGTGCCGGCCGGACGTGGCCGGGAGCCCCTTGAGCAGGACCCCGCGGCGCTCGACCGAGCGGAGGTCGTCCGACAGCTGCCAGGCCATGACCCGGACGTCGTGCCCGCCGCCCTGGGTCGTGGCGCCCTGGCAGGTCCAGAACCGGCCGTTGCGCCGGACGTCGGGGTCGACCTCGAGGCCGAGGAGGCCGGTCTCGCCCGAGACCCAGACGTCCTCGCTCGGGAAGTCCAGGGTGCGCACCTCGCCGTCCTCCCACAGCGAGACCGTCGCCCGGTCGCGCTGGGTCAGCAGCAGCCGGCCGCCGCCGATCGGCTTGACGTCCCACGGGTGGTCCAGGCCGTCGGCGAGCACCTCGACGCGCAGGCCGGGGACGGCGCGGCCGGCGTCGGCGGGACGGGTGCCGCTCGTGGCGCCGACGCCGCCGCCGTCGGAGGTGTCGGCGGCGTCCGAGCCGGTGGAGCAGGCGGCCGTGCCGAGGAGCAGGCCTGCGGCGAGGAGGGCTCCGAGGCGCCGGCGTCCCGCCGTGCTGGGACGCCGGTGGTGGGGCTGCTGGGCGAGGTGACGGATCGGCCGCATGCTCCGACGCTACGACTGTTACCAAGCCGTGGACCAGGGATGGCTCGGCCGTGGGAGCGGGGCTCGTAACGTCGGTGTCCTGGACAGCGACACGGACGTCGAGCCGGACCGGGGGGACCGGCTCGACGACCGGGGGGACACGAGTGGCCGTCCGCCGCGCCGGGGGGCGCAGGCGGACGGCCCACGTGTGTGTCTGGACCTGCCTCTCAGAAGGTGTGCTCGGGCCCGGGGAACGTCCCGGCCCTGACGTCCGCGGCGTACGCGCGGGCACCGTCGAGCAGGACCTGGTGCACGTCGGCGTACTGCTTGACGAAGCGCGCCATCCTCCCGGTCCGCAGCCCGAAGGCGTCCTGCCACACCAGCACCTGGCCGTCGCAGCCGTTGCCGGCGCCGATGCCGATCGTGGGGATCGCCAGCTCGCGGCTGATCTCGCCGGCGACGTCGCCGGGCACCATCTCCATCACGACCGCGAAGGCACCGGCCGCCTCGACCGCCTTGGCGTCGCGGCGCACCCGGTCGGCGTTCTCGCCCCGGCCCTGGACGCGGTAGCCGCCGAGGGCGTGCTCGGACTGCGGGGTGAAGCCGATGTGCGCCATCACGGGGATGCCGCCCTGGGTGAGCTTCTCGATCACCGGCGCCATCTCGGTGCCGCCCTCGAGCTTCACGCAGTGCGCGCCGGCCTCCTTCATGAAGCGGACCGCGGTGAGGTAGGCCTGCTCCGGGGAGGCCTGGTAGGAGCCGAACGGCAGGTCGCCCACCACCATGGCGCGCTTGCTGGCGCGGGCGACCGCACGCGTCAGCGGCAGCAGCTCGTCGACGGTGATCGGCAGCGAGGTCTCGTTGCCCAGCACGTTGTTGGAGGCGGAGTCCCCGACCAGGAGCAGGTCGATGCCGGCCTCGTCGAAGGTGGCGGCGGTGAACATGTCGTACGCCGTCAGCATGGTGATCTTCTCGCCGCGCTGCTTCATCTCGCGCAGGTGGTGGGTGCGGACCCGCTTGGCCGGTGCGGCCCCAGGTGCCGTCGCCGGCGTCCCGCTGCCGTAGGGTGCGGTCTCCTCCGGAGTGCTGCTGCTCATCGTCGAGCTCCCTCGTGACATCTCGTGGCTCCCTGCTGGAGTCCCCGGACTGCTCACCAGGCTAGGGCCTGGACCGCCTCCCGGCACCTGTGGTCGTGGTCACGACGGGGGCTGCTCGCCGAGCGGGGTCGCGCTCGGGCCGAAGACGAACAAAGCGGGCAGGACGTCGGTGGGGTCCGCGGACCAGTCGAGCGCGAGCACCTCGTCACGGGTGCGCCGGCCCATCCGCACCCGGACCCACGTGAAGGGGTCCGTGGACAGGGTCGGGCGGGCGTCGGTCGCGGCGCGGCCGTCCAGCACGACGGCGTACGGCTGGTCGGGGGAGGGGGCCGTGTGGCGCGCGTCCGAGAGACGAACTGCCAGTCGGGTCTGGTCGAGGGTGGTCACGGGACCGCCGCCGCACCCGAGGTCGCGAAGGAGAAGGAACGCCGCGCCGCCGAGGCCACCTTCGCCCGCGCGCTGAAGCGTCGCGCCGGCGAGGAGACCTCCGGGATCGCCACCTTCATGATCCGCGGGCCCGTGCCGGTCATCGACGCCCTCGACCACGCCGTGACCACCCTGGCTCACCGCCTCCACGACCACCTGCCCGAGCCCACCGGCCCCGACGACACCGGTCCCACGATGGACCAGCTCCGCGTCCAAGCCGTCGCGCTCCTCGCCGCGCCGCACCTCGCCGAGCCCCACGTTTGCGGAAGCGGCGGTGACGCAGACGGGGGCGATGCCACCGCGGGTGCGGGCGACGACAGCGCAGATGCCCGACCGGACGGGCCGCAGGTGCCAGTCCCGGACCTGGGGTCGACGGACCTTCGGGACCTGCTGCCGGCGGTGTCGCTGGTCGTCCACGTCTACGCAGGCCCGCGGGAGGTCTCGGCCGAGGGCGAGGAGGTCGACCGGATCGCCCGGGTCGCGGGCCACGGCCCGGTGAGCGAGACCTGGCTGCGCGAGGTCCTCGGCCGCTACGCCCGCTTCGACGTCCGACCAGTCCTGGACCCCGAAGGCCTGGCGCCGGTGGAGGCCTACGAGGTCCCCGCCCGCCACCGCCGCGCCGTCCAGCTCCTCGCCCCCACCGACACCTTCCCCTTCGGCAGCACCGGTCCCACGGTCCAGCTCGACCACGTCGTCCCCTGGGACCCCCACGGACCACCCCACTCCGATCCACGTCCCCAGACCGGAGTCCACAACCTCACACCACTCTCCACGCTGCATCACCGGCTCAAGACCCACGGCCGCTGGCAGAGCGCCATGCCCTGGCCCGGCGTGCACCTCTGGCGAGACCCCCACGGCCAGGTCTACCTCCGCGACACGAGCGGCACCCGGCAGGTCACCAACCAGGAGGCCGCAGCGTCCGACGCCGGGGAGACCCGCCACACCGTGATCACCGTCGACCTCTACGAGCCGACGTTTCGGCTCGAGTACGAGGCCGCCTGAGCTACGGGCGCGCCCCCGCGGCGTCGGCGGCGCCCTCGAGGTCGGCGACGACGATCCGGCGCATCCGCAGCATCGCGGCCTGGGCGGCGGAGGCGCGGGCGGGGTCGGGGTCGGAGAGCAGCTCGAAGAGGCGCACCGGCACCACCTGCCAGGACAGGCCGAAGCGGTCCTTGAGCCAGCCGCACATCGACTCCTCACCTCCGCCGGCCAGCAGCTTGTCCCAGTAGTGGTCGACCTCGGCCTGGTCGGCGCAGGAGATGGCGAAGGAGACCGCCTCGGTGAAGGCGAACATCGGCCCGCCGTTGATGGCGCGGAAGGTGAGGCCGTCGAGGGTGAACTCGCCGGCCATGACCGAGCCCGGCTCGCCCGGCCCCGCGTCGCCGTACCGCGTCATCGTCCCGACGGAGGAGCGCGGGAAGAGCGCGGTGTAGAACGCGGCGGCCTCCTCGAGCCGGTCGTCGAACCACAGGCACGGGGTGATGGAGGAGGTGGTGAGCGGCACGGGGGCTCCTTGGTGCGAGGGGGCTGAGTACGCCGAAACGCGGGTCACCAGCACAGACCCGACCCGCCGCCCGGACTCATCGTTTTCGGTGCCGGACACCCGCACGGGTTAGGTTCGCGCCCATGCGCGTCCTGGTCTCCGGCGGTGCCGGCTACATCGGATCCCACACCGTCCTCGCCCTCGTGGCCGCGGGGCACGACGTGGTGGTGGTCGACGACTTCTCCAACGCCAAGCCGACGGTGGTGGGCCGGCTGGAGGCGCTCACGGGACGTCACATCCCGGTGCACGCCTTCGACCTGACCGACATCGACAAGACCGAGCACCTGTTCGCGACCGACACCATCGACGCCGTCATCCACTTCGCCGGGTACAAGGCGGTGGGGGAGAGCGTGCAGAAGCCGCTGGACTACTACCAGAACAACCTGGGGTCGACGTTCTCGCTGGTCCGCGCCATGCAGAAGCACGACGTCGACAAGCTGGTCTTCTCGTCCTCCGCGACCGTCTACGGCACCGACCAGGCCGGTGCCACCGAGGACCGCCCGACCTTCGCGACCAACCCCTACGGCTGGACCAAGGTGATGCAGGAGCAGATCCTGCGCGACATCGCCGTCGCCGACCCGGAGATGCGGATCGCGCTGCTGCGCTACTTCAACCCGGTCGGCGCGCACCCCTCGGGCACCATCGGTGAGGACCCCTCCGACGTCCCCAACAACCTGATGCCCTACATCGCCCAGGTCGCGGTCGGCCGGCGCGAGAAGCTCCAGGTCTTCGGCGACGACTACGACACCCCCGACGGCACGGGCGTGCGCGACTACATCCACGTCGAGGACCTCGCCGCGGGCCACGTCGCCGCGCTGGAGAAGCTCGCGGTCACCGACGAGCCGATCAGCACCTGGAACCTCGGCTCCGGACGCGGCACCAGCGTGCTGGAGCTGCTGCACGCCTTCGAGAAGGCCGTGGGCCGCGAGCTGCCCTACGAGGTCGTCGGCCGCCGCGCCGGCGACGTCGCGACGTCGTACGCCGACCCGTCGAAGGCCAACGCCGAGCTCGGCTGGTCCACGCAGAAGACGGTCGAGGAGATGTGCGCCGACACCTGGCGCTGGCAGTCCCAGAACCCCGACGGCTACCCCGACTGAGCCCGACTGAGCCAGGCTGAGCCCGCCTGAGCGAAGCAGCGTGGGCGAGCGCCTGCCAGACTGCCCGCGTGGACTTCTACAACGCCTACGCCCAGGGCTTCGCCCGCGTGGCGGCGTGCACGGTGCCGGTGCGCCTGGCCGATCCGGCGGCCAACGCTGCGGCGGTCCTCGAGCAGGCGCGGATGTGCCACGACGACGGCGTGGCCGTGGCGGTCTTCCCCGAGCTGTGCCTGTCCGGCTACTCCATCGAGGACCTGCACCTGCAGGACACCCTGCTGGCCGAGGTCGACGCCGCGGTGGAGAGCATCGTCGAGGCCAGCCGCGAGCTGCTGCCCGTCATCGTCGTGGGCGCCCCGGTCGCCCACGGCAACCGCCTGCTCAACTGCGCCGTGGTCGTCCACCGCGGCGAGGTGCTCGGCGTCGCGCCGAAGTCCTACCTGCCGAACTACCGCGAGTTCTACGAGAAGCGCCACTTCGCTCCCGGTGACGACCGGCGCGGCGCGACCGTGACGGTCGCCGGCCGCGAGGCGCCCTTGGGTCCGGACCTGCTCTTCGACGTCACCGACGTGCCGGGTCTCGTGCTGCACGTCGAGGTCTGCGAGGACATGTGGGTGCCGGTGCCGCCGAGCGCCGAGGCCGCCCTGGCCGGGGCCACGGTGCTGGCCAACCTCTCCGGCAGCCCGATCACCGTCGCGCGCGCCGACGACCGGCACCTGCTGGCCCGCAGCGCCAGCCACCGCTGCAACGCGGCGTACGTCTATGCCGCCGGGGGGCCAGGCGAGTCCTCGACCGACCTGTCCTGGGACGGGCAGACGATGGTCTACGAGGCCGGCGACCTGCTCGGCGAGAGCGAGCGGTTCCCCGACGGCCCGCGTCGCACGGTCGTCGACGTCGACGTCGACCGGCTGCGCCAGGAGCGGCTGCGGCAGGGCTCCTTCGACGACAACCGCCGCACCCACGCGGCGCGCACCGACGCCTTCCGCACGGTGCGGCTGGTCCTCGACCCGCCCGCCGGCGACCTCGGGCTGCGGCGCAAGGTCGACCGCTACCCGTTCGTGCCCGACGACCCGGCACGGCTGGCGCAGGACTGCTACGAGGCGTACTCCATCCAGGTCTTCGGTCTCGAGCAGCGGATGAGCGCCATGAGCAGCGAGACCTGGCAGCCGAAGGCGGTCATCGGGGTCAGCGGCGGTCTGGACTCGACCCACGCGCTGATCGTCGCCGCGCGGGCGATGGACCGGCTGGGCCGGCCGCGCAGCGACGTCCTGGCCTACACGATGCCGGGCTTCGCGACGACGGCGGAGACCAAGGACTACGCCACGCGGCTGTGCGCGTCCCTCGGCGTCACCTTCGCCGAGATCGACATCCGCCCGGCCGCCGAGCAGATGCTCACCGACCTCGGGCACCCCTACTCCGAGGGCGAGCACGTCTACGACGTCACCTTCGAGAACGTCCAGGCCGGCCTGCGCTACGACTACCTCTTCCGCCTGGCCAACCACCACGGAGGCCTGGTCGTCGGCACCGGCGACCTCTCCGAGCTCGCGCTCGGCTGGTGCACGTACGGCGTCGGCGACCAGATGTCGCACTACAACGTCAACGCAGGCGTGCCGAAGACCCTCGTGCAGCACCTGATCCGCTGGGTGGCCGACTCGGGCCAGTTCTCCCAGGACACGACCGCGGTGCTCCGCGAGATCCTCGAGCTGGAGATCACCCCCGAGCTGGTGCCGACCGTCGGCGACGCCGCCCCGCAGCGCACCGAGGACTCCGTGGGGCCCTACGCCCTGCAGGACTTCACGCTCTTCCACGTGCTGCGCCGCGGCTACCGCCCCCGCAAGATCGCCTTCTTGGCCTGGCACGCCTGGCGCGACCGCACCGAGGGGGAGTGGCCGCCGGGCCTCCCGGAGGCCAAGCGTGGGGAGTTCGACCTCCCCACGATCCACCGCTGGCTCGAGGTCTTCGTGCGCCGCTTCTTCGCCAGCCAGTTCAAGCGTTCCGCGCTGCCGAACGGCCCCAAGGTGAGCCCCGGCGGCACCATGTCGCCACGCGGGGACTGGCGGATGCCCTCGGACGCGTCCGCCGCGGCCTGGCTGCGCGAGCTGGAGCGCGACCTGCCCCACTAGGCTCTGGCCATGGGCAAGCAAGAGGAGTTCGTGCTCCGGGCGCTCGAGGAGCGCGACGTACGGTTCGTCCGGCTGTGGTTCACCGACGTCCTCGGCTCGCTGAAGTCGGTGGCGGTGGCCCCGGCGGAGCTGGAGAACGCCTTCTCCGAGGGCATCGGCTTCGACGGCTCGGCCATCGAGGGCTTCGCGCGGGTCTTCGAGTCCGACATGCTCCTCAAGCCCGACCCCTCGACCTTCCAGATCCTGCCCTGGCGCAGCGGTGAGGGGCCGTCGACGGCACGGATGTTCTGCGACATCGAGATGCCCGGCGGCGAGCCGTCGTACGCCGACCCGCGGCACGTGCTCAAGCGGACCCTCTCCAGGGCCGCCGACCAGGGGTTCACCTTCTACACCCACCCCGAGATCGAGTTCTACCTCTTCAAGAACCTCCCCGCGCACGGCGAGGAGCCGGTCCCGGTGGACCGCTCGGGGTTCTTCGACCACACCGCGCAGTCCGAGGGCGCCGACTTCCGCCGCGAGGCGATCACGATGCTGGAGTCGATGGGCATCTCGGTCGAGTTCAGCCACCACGAGGGCGGCCCGGGACAGCAGGAGATCGACCTGCGCTACGCCGACGCGCTCTCGACGGCCGACAACATCATGACCTTCCGCACCGTCATCCGTGAGGTCGCGCTCTCCCAGGGCATCTGGGGCAGCTTCATGCCCAAGCCGTTCACGACCCACCCGGGCTCGGGCATGCACACCCACCTGTCGCTCTTCGAGGGCGACGAGAACGCCTTCTACGAGGCCGGTGCGGAGTACTCCCTGTCCCAGACCGCGCGGAAGTTCATCGCCGGCATCCTCACCCACGCCAACGAGATCTCCGTGGTGACCAACCAGTGGGTCAACTCCTACAAGCGGATGATGTTCGGCGGCGAGGCCCCCTCCTACATCTGCTGGGGCCACAACAACCGCTCGGCGATGATCCGGGTGCCGATGTACAAGCCGCTCAAGGGCCAGTCGACCCGCGTCGAGCTGCGCACCCTCGACGCCGCGTGCAACCCCTACCTCGCCTACGCCGTCGTGCTGGCAGCCGGGCTCAAGGGGATCAACGAGGGCTACGAGCTGCCCCGTGAGGCCGAGGACGACGTGTGGTCGCTCACCGAGCGCGAGCGCAGCAGCCTGGGCATCAAGCCGCTGCCGCGCAACCTCAACGATGCGATCACCATCGCCGAGGACTCCGAGCTGCTCGCGGAGACCCTGGGCGAGCAGGTCTTCGACTTCCTGCTGCGCAACAAGCGCGCGGAGTGGGACGAGTACCGCGGGCAGGTCTCGGCGTTCGAGCGCGACCGGATGCTCCCGGTCATCTGACCGGCGCACGGAATGACCACGCTGCTGGTCGTCCAGCACGAGGACGAGTGCCCGCCCGGGATGCTCGGGCGCTGGTGGGCCGAGGACGGCGCCACCCTCGACGTCCGCCGCCCGTACGCCGGTGAGCCGCTGCCCCCGGACCTGTCGGGCCACGCCGGGCTGGTCGTCCTGGGCGGCCACATGGGCGCCGACGACGACGCGGACCACGCCTGGCTGGCCCCCACCAAGCAGCTCGTGCGGGTGGCCGCGGCCGGCGGCGTACCCGCACTGGGGGTGTGCCTGGGCCACCAGCTGATGGCCAGCGCGCTGGGCGGACAGGTGCGTCGCAACCCCGCCGGGCCGCAGCAGGGGTTGCTGCGGGTGGGCTGGGAGGAGACGGCCGCCGCCGACGACCTGACGGCCGCGCTCGCCGAGCCGCGCCGGGGCGTGCACTGGAACGACGACGTGGTGCTCGTGCTGCCACCCGGCGGCACCCGGCTCGCGACCGCCCCCGGCGGCGAGGTGCAGTCCGCCCGCCACGCCCCGTCGGTCTGGGGCGTGCAGTGGCACCCCGAGGCCGACGTCGACGTGGTGGCCGGCTGGCCCGGCACGGTGCGGGCCCACGACGAGGTCCGGGCCGCCGGCGAGGAGCTGGCCACGGCCTGGCGCCCGCTCGCCGCTGCGTTCCTGCGGCTGGTGCGCCGGCGCGAGGACGGCGCTGACGGGAGCGGGCACGCGTGAGCCGCGACGCCACGTCCAAGGGCGCGCTGCTGCGCCTGGGGTTCACCGACCCCGAGCGGGCCGCCGAGCACGTGGCCCAGCTCGGTGCCGGGGCCGAGGAGCTGCTGTGGACGCTGGGACGCACCGCCGACCCCGACCTGGCCCTGCAGCAGCTGGTGCGGCTGCGCCAGGCCGCGGGGGAGCAGGACGCCGACCCCGACGGCCTGCTCGCGGAGCTGGTCGACGACGAGGGCACCGCCATGCGGCTGCTCAGCGTGCTCGGGGCCAGCGAGGCCCTCGGCGACCACCTGTGCCGCCACCCCGACCAGTGGCGCGAGCTGGTCGACCCGACGCTCGGGAGCACCCGCCCCGCGGCGTACGCCGTCCGCGAGGGGCTGCTGAGGGCCGTCGGCGCCGACCCGGTCGACCCGACGCCGACGGCCACCCTGGCCGACCACGAGGCGCTGGACGCCATGCGCGTGGAGTACCGCCGGGTGCTGCTGCGCCTGGCCGCCCGCGACCTGGCCCACCACCTCGGCGTGGACGACGCCGCGGCCGAGCTGAGCGACCTGGCCGCGGCCACGCTCGAGGCGGCGCTGGCCGTCGCGCGCCAGCGGGTGGGGGAGAGCGCCGCGCTGGCCCGGCTGGCGGTGGTCGCGATGGGCAAGTGCGGCGGCCACGAGCTCAACTACGTCTCCGACGTCGACGTCATCTTCGTCTACGAGCCGGTCGAGGGCGCCCCGCCCGACCAGGCCAACCGGGCGGCCACCCAGCTCGCCGCCCAGCTGATGCGGGCCTGCTCGGACCCGACCGGCGAGGGTGAGATCTGGCCGGTCGACGCCAACCTGCGTCCCGAGGGCCGCAACGGCCCGCTCGTGCGCACCCTGGAGAGCCACCGCGGCTACTACGAGCGCTGGGCCAGCACCTGGGAGTTCCAGGCCCTGCTCAAGGCGCGCGCGGTCGCCGGCGACCTCGAGCTCGGCCGGCAGTACGTCGAGATGGTGCAGCCGCTGGTGTGGACCGCCGCGGGGCGCGAGCGCTTCGTCGAGGACACCCAGGCGATGCGCCGACGGGTGCTGGAGCACATCCCGGCCAAGGAGGCCGAGCGCCAGCTCAAGCTGGGCTCCGGCGGGCTGCGCGACGTGGAGTTCGCGGTGCAGCTGCTGCAGATGGTCCACGGCAAGGCCGACGAGCAGATCCGGATGCCGACGACGCTCTCGGCCCTGGCGGCGCTCACCGAGCGCGGCTACATCGGGCGCGAGGACGGCGTCGCGATGCACGACTCGTACGCCTTCCTGCGCACCCTGGAGCACCGGCTCCAGCTGCACCGCCTCCAGCGCACCCACGTCGTGCCCGACGACGAGGACGCCCTGCGCCGCCTCGGCCGCTCGATGGGCTTCCTCAAGAGCTCGGCCGCGGGGCTGCAGGACCAGTGGCAGCGGCACCGGGTCGAGGTGCGGCGGCTGCACCAGAAGCTCTTCTACCGCCCGCTGCTCTCCGCGGTCGCGCGGATCCCCGGCGAGGAGGCGCGGCTGTCGCCGGAGGCGGCCCGCGACCGGCTCGCCGCGCTCGGCTACGCCGACCCCTCCGCCGCACTGCGCCACCTCGAGGCGCTGACCGCCGGGGTCTCCCGAGCCGCCCACATCCAGCGCGCCCTGCTGCCGGCGATGCTCGAGTGGTTCGCCGAGGGTCCCGACCCCGACGCCGGGCTCTTCGGGTTCCGCCGGATCAGCGAGGCCATGGGCAGCACGCCGTGGTACCTCGCCACCCTGCGCGACGAGGGCGAGGTGGCCCAGCGGATGGCCGCGGTCCTCTCCACCTCCCGCTACGCCACGATGCTGCTCGAGCGCGAGCCCGCCGGGGTGCGGATGCTCGGCGAGGACCTCTCCCCGCTGGGCGCCGAGGTGGTCACCGAGGAGATGCGCGCCGGTGCGGCCCGCCGCGACGACGTGGAGTCCGCGGTCCGCTCGATCCGCGGCGTACGCCGTCGCGAGCTGTTCCGGATCGCCGCGGGCGACCTGCTCGGGCTCACCGACGTCGACGCGGTCGGTGCCGGCCTGTCGCGGCTCACCGACGCGACCCTGACCGCCGCGCTGGAGGTCGTGGAGGACTCCGTGCGCCGCGCCCGTGGGCTGGACGAGGCGCCGACGCGCTTCGCGATCGTCGCGATGGGCCGCTACGGCGGCTTCGAGCTGTCCTACGGCTCGGACGCCGACGTGCTCTTCGTGCACGACCCGGTGCCCGGGGCCGAGGCCCAGGTCGCGGCCGGCTACGCCCAGGCCGTGGCCAACGAGCTGCGCCGGCTGCTCTCGCTGCCCGGGGGCGACCCGCCGCTCGAGCTCGACGCGGACCTGCGCCCCGAGGGCCGCCAGGGCCCGCTGGTGCGCACCCTGGACGCGTACGCCGCCTACTACGCCGGCTGGTCCCAGGTCTGGGAGGCCCAGGCGCTGCTGCGCGCCGACGCCGTGGTCGGCGACCAGGACGTGCGACGCCGGTTCACCGAGATGGCTGACCCGCTGCGCTTCCCCGAGGGCGGCATCACCGACGACCAGGTGCTGGAGGTGCGGCGGATCAAGGCGCGCGTGGACCGCGAGAGGCTGCCGCGCGGTGCCGATCCGCAGACCCACCTCAAGCTCGGTCGCGGCGGGCTGGCGGACATCGAGTGGACCGTGCAGCTCCTGCAGATGCGGCACGCCGGGCAGGTGCCGGCGCTGCGCACGCCCCGCACCCTGGAGGCGCTCGCCGCCGCGCGGGACGCCGGGCTGGTCGACGAGGACGAAGCCGCGCTGCTGCAGCAGGCCTGGCGCCGGGTCAGCCGCACCCGCAACGCCGTCACCCTCGTGCGCGGCAAGCCCAGCGACCAGCTGCCCTCCGACCCGCGGGAGCGGGCGGCGGTGGCGAGCATCCTGGGCTACCCCGAGGGCTCCTCGGAGGCGATGGTCGACGACCACCTGCGGCACACGCGCACCGCCCACGCGGTCGTGGACCGGATTTTCTGGGAGACCTGATGGCTGTGGGGCAGCAGGCCGGGCGGCCGCCGCTGCGCACTCACCAGCGGCTGGCGCTCACCGCGCTGGAGCAGGCCTGGGCATCGGGCCGGCGACGCGCCTGGACCGTGCTCCCGCCGGGCGCGGGGAAGACCCGGGTCGGGCTGGAGACCGCGGAGGCGCTGCTGGCCTCGGGCGAGGTCGAGCGCGTGGTCGTGCTCGGGCCCAACACCGCGATCGTCGGGCAGTGGGAGGCGCAGGCGGCCGCGCTGGACCTGGCCCTCACCGCCTGGACCTACCAGGCGGTCGCGCTCTTCGACCCCGATGCGGAGGTCGACGAGCAGGGCGAGGAGCAGTCCCAGGTGGCGCGGCTGCACGAGAACGGCCGGGCCCGGGTCGAGGAGCTGCGCGCCGCCGGCCCGCTGCTGCTCGTCCTCGACGAGTGTCACCACCTGCTCGAGGTGTGGGGCCGGCTGCTGGCCGAGCTGCTCGCCGACCTGCCCGACGCGCGGGTGCTCGGCCTCACCGCCACCCCGCCCGCCGCGCTCACCCGCGAGCAGGCCGAGCTGGTGGACACCCTCTTCGGCGGCACGGTCTTCGAGGCCTCCATCCCCGCGGTCGTGCGCGAGGGCGACCTGGCGCCCTTCGCCGAGCTGGTGTGGCTCGTGCCGCCCACCCCGCACGAGGCGGCGTGGGTCGACTCCAGCGCCGAGCGGTTCGCCGAACTCGTCGCCGCCCTCGCCGACCCGAGCTTCGGCTCCGTGCCCTTCCTGGAGTGGCTGGACCGGCGGCTGGTCGAGCGCAGCGCGTCGGGCGCCGCCACCGGGGCCGACGCCTCGTGGGCCCGGCTGGCCGCGGCCGAGCCCGCGCTGGCCGACGCCGCGCTGCGCCTGCACCACGCCGGCATGCTGACCCTGCCGCCGGGTGCGCGGCCCACCGAGGAGCACCGTCGCGACCCGAGCGCCGACGATTGGGTCCTGCTCGTGGGGGACTGGGCCACCGGCCACCTGCTGCGCAGCGAGGACCCCGCCGACGCCGCGGCCCTGGAGGGGGTGCGCCGGGCGCTGCCCGCCGTGGGCCACGTCTTGACCCGCAACGGCGTGCGGCGCGGCCGCTCGCCGATCGACCGGGTGCTGGCCCGCTCGGAGGCCAAGACGCAGGCGGCTGTGGAGATCGCGCGGGTGGAGCAGCAGGCGCTGGGGGAGCGACGTCGGCTCCTGGTGCTCTGCGACCACGAGAGCGCGACCGCCACGCTCCCGGTCGACCTGCGCGGGGTGCTCTCGGAGCAGGCCGGCTCCGCGCACGCCGTGCTGGCGGCACTGGTCAGCGACCCCGCGGGCTCCGACGCGCTGCTCGTGACGGGGAGCACGGTCGCCGGCGGCGTACCCACCCTGGAGAGGCTGGTCGCGCACGTCGCCACCACCGACGCCGGGCTCGCGGCCTCGCTGCGGGTCAGCCCGGAGCCCACCGTGCCCGGCGGGGCGGTGCACCGGCTCGAGGGGCCGTGGACCAGCCGGCGCTGGGTCCCGCACGTGACCCGGTTCCTCGAGCAGGGCGGCACGACGGTGCTCGTCGGCACCCGCGGGCTGCTCGGCGAGGGCTGGGACGCCCGCTCGGTCAGCGGCCTGGTCGACCTGACCTCGGTGACGACCACGACCGCTGTCGTCCAGACCCGCGGCCGCGCGCTGCGCACCGACCCCACCCACCCCGACAAGGTCGCGGTGAACTGGTCGGTGGTGTGCGTCAGCGACCGGCACCCGCGAGGCGACCGCGACTGGCTGCGGCTGGTGCGCAAGCACGCCGGCTTCTTCGGGGTCGACGCCGACGGCGAGGTCGTCGACGGGGTGGGCCACATCGACCCCGCCTTCTCGCCCTACGCCGCCCCGCCCGACAGCGAGGTCGACGCGGTCAACGCCCGGATGGTGCTGCGCGCCGAGGACCGCGCCGGCATCCGCGAGCGCTGGCGCGTGGGGGAGCCGTACGCCGACCGGCCCGGCCGCACGGTCCGTGTCCGCCCCCGGCGCGCGGGCACGGTGGGCACCCTGGCGACCCCGGTGCCGGTCGCCGTGCGCCTCGCCGGGCTCGAGCCGCGCACGCCGGTCCCGCAGGCCACCCCAGGCGGGCCGGTCCTCGCTGGCGGCGCGTTGCTCGCGGGCGTGCTCGGGCCGGGTCTGGACCTGCCGGTCGTCGCGCTCGTCGTGCTCACCGTCGCGCTCGTGACCGCCCTGCTGCTGCGACGTACGACGCTGGCCGGCCGCGGTCGCGCGCTGGTCGCGGCCGGGGCGGTGCCGCCCTCGGTCGAGCAGGTGGCCGGCGCCGTGGCCGACGCCCTCCACGACTGCGGCCTGGTCGGCGCTGGTGCGGCTGCGCTCGCGGTGGAGGTCGACGCCTCGGGAGAGTACCGCTGCCGCCTCGCCGATGTGCCCGAGCCGGAGTCCGAGGTCTTCGCCCGGGCGCTCGACGAGGCGCTCGGGCCGGTGCTGTCGCCGCGCTACGTCGTGCCCCGGCACCTGCTGCTCGACCGCCCCCGGCCCACGAGCGAGCTGGTCGCCGCGGCCCGTGGACGGCTGCTCGAGCCGGACGGCACCGTGTGGCACCCGGTCCCCACCGTGCTCGGCGTGCGGGCCGAGCGCGCGGCCGCGTACGCGTGCGCCTTCGACCACTGGGTCGGGGGAGGGGAAGCGCTCTACACCGGCTCGCCCGAGGGTGCCGGGGTGCTCGCGGCCCAGCGCGGCAGCGACCCGTTCGACGTCGCGACCGTGATGCGCCGCCACTGGACCTGAGCCGGGCGAGCCGTCGTCGGTCGAGCCCACGCGTTCTTCCGGAAACGTGTGCCGGCTCGGCGGGACACGGTCGCGCGCGGAGGTCCGGGGCCGACCCCTCCGCCGCAGTCCACCCCCGGGACATGCACTGCGCGCGGCCGAGACCGGGTCGTGCCGAGCGAGTCCTGCCCGCGGACCGGCAGCGGCAAACGCGCGGGTCCGTCCGACGGCGCACTGGTCTGGACCGCGGGGTCGAGGACCCCCGCCACGCGCGGTCAGGACCTTCGACCCTGCGACGACGACCCGCGGCGCGCGCACGCTGGGGTCATGGGAACCACTGACCCCGGAACCGACGTCAAGCCCGTCCTCATCGACCTCGACGAGGACACCTGCTGGCAGCTGCTCGAGACGGTCTCGGTGGGCCGCCTCGCGTGGGTGGACGCGCAGGGCCCGGTGGTGGTCCCCGTCAACCTCGCGGTCTCGGCCGGCTCCGTGGTGGTGCGCACCGCGGCGTACTCCACGATCGCGCGGGAGGTCGACGACAGCCGGGTGGCCGTGGAGGTCGACCTGTTCGACGACCAGGCGCGCACGGGGTGGAGCGTGCTGGTGCGGGGGGTGGCCAGGGTGCTGCTGGAGCCGGCGCCGGCCGACGCGCCGACGGCGTGGCCGACCGGCACGAAGTCCGCGACCGTGCGGATCCGGCCCACGAAGGTCACCGGACGCAGGCTCGCCCGGCCGGTCTGAGGGCCGGCCGGGCGAGGTGTCGGCGGGGGAGCGCCGGGTGCAGCGCCGGGTGCAGCGGGGGGTCAGAGACCCATGCTGCGCCCGATGATCTCCTTCATGATCTCGGTGGTGCCGCCGTAGATCCGCGAGATGCGGGAGTCGGTGTAGGCGCGGGAGATGGGGTACTCGCTCATGTAGCCGTAGCCGCCGTGCAGCTGCACGCCCGCGTCGACGACCTGGGCCTGCAGCTCGGTGGTCCACCATTTGGCCATCGAGGCCAGCGACGGGTCGGCCTCGCCGGCGTTGAGCTTGAGGATGCACTCGTTGATGAAGGTGCGGGCGACGTAGGCCTGGGTGGCCATCTCGGCGAGCACGAAGCGGTTGTGCTGGAACTTGCCGATCGGCTTGCCGAACGCCTCGCGCTCCTTGGCGTAGGCCAGGCACAGCTCGAGGACGTACTCGACGGCGGCCACGGCCTGGACGCCGATGGAGATTCGCTCCTGGGGGAGGTTCTGCATGAGGTAGATGAAGCCCTCGCCCTCCTTGCCCAGCAGGTTGGACTTCGGCACCTCGACGTTGTCGAAGAACAGCTCGGCGGTGTCCTGCGCCTTCAGGCCCATCTTGTCCAGGTTGCGGCCGCGCTCGAAGCCGGGCATGCCGCGCTCGACGACCAGCAGGCTGAAGCCCATGTGGCCGGCGTCGGGGTCGGTGCGGCACACCACGATGACGATGTCGCTCATGATGCCGTTGGAGATGAAGGTCTTCGCGCCGTTGAGGACGTAGTGGTCGCCCTTGTCCACGGCGCTGGTCTTGATGCCCTGGAGGTCCGAGCCGGCGCCCGGCTCGGTCATGCCGATGGCCGAGATCAGCTCGCCGCGGACGCAGCCGGGGAGCCAGCGCTGCTTCTGCTCCTCGGTGCCGAGGGAGGTGATGTAGGGGACGATGATGTCGGTGTGGACCGGGAAGCCCGGACCGCTCGCGCCGATCCGGGAGAGCTCCTCGGAGACGACCGCGTTGTAGCGGAAGTCGTCCATGCCCATCCCGCCGTACTCCTCGGGCACGTCGAAGCAGAGGATCCCCTGCTCGCCGGCCTTGGTCCACAGCTCGCGGCTGACCTGGCCGTCCTTCTCCCACTGCTCCATGTGGGGGGCGACCTCCTTCTCCATGAAGGTCCGCACCATGGCGCGGAAGTCCTCGTGCTCCTGGGTGTAGATGGAGGTCGGCGTGGCCATCAGATGGGCTCCTCGGGGTTCGCGGGGTCGTGCCGGTGGTGGTGCTGGTGGTCGAGCGGGGGCTGTGCTGCCCGTCACGTATGTCGGTGGAAGAACTCTGACAGCATGACTGTCACAGTTCAAGTGTCATCTCAGCGGCTAAGGTGCCGCCCATGACCGCGACCCAGGGCTCCGCCCTCGAGCCCCTCGACGGGCTGATGACCGTCGACGAGCTGGCCACCGCCGCCGGCCTGACGGTCCGCAACACCCGCTACTACTCCGGCCTGGGCCTGCTGCCCCCGCCGGTACGCCGCGGGCGGATGGCCTACTACGACCGGATGCACCTGGCGCACCTGGAGCTGGTGCGGGCGCTGCAGGAGCACGGGTTCACCCTGCAGGCGATCGAGCGGGTCGTGAGCCGGCTGCCCGAGGACGCCACCACCGAGGACCTCGCCCTGCAGCGGGCGATGATGACCTCCTGGACGACCTCGGCCCCCGTGCCGGTGGACCGCGCTGCCCTCGAGCGCCGCGCCGGGCGCCCGCTGGTCGACGACGAGCTGGCGCTCCTGGTCGTCATGGGTGCCCTCGAGGAGACCGACGAGGGCACCTACCTGGCGGCGCCCAACCTGGAGACCGGTCTGGAGCTGCTCGACCTCGACGTGAGCGCCGAGAGCCTCGGGGCCGCCTCCGAGGCGATCGGGCGCCACATGGAGGCGCTGGCCGAGGAGCTCACCACCATCCTGCGCACCCAGGTGCTCCAGCCCTACCGCCGTACCGCCCGCGCCTCCGGGCAGTCGCCGGAGCAGGCGGCCCAGATGGAGCACACCGTCTCCCGGCTGCGCCAGCTGACCCTGGAGGCGGTCGTGACCGGCTTCCAACGGGCCGCCAACGCGGTCATCGCCCGCTCGCTCACGCGAGGCTGAGCGGCGCTACGCCCGGGGCGGCAGGCCCGAGGGGGAGCGGTCCCCTGGCGCCTTTCGCACTCCCGCGACGCGCGCCAGGGTCCCGCTCACGAGCGGCGGACCCGGTGTGGAGTGCGGTCCGTCGACCCTCAGTGCCTCACCGATCGGCGCGCCTCGCAGCGACCTGAGCGACCCGCCGGCCGGTCTGGACCGCGTGGCTGCTCAGGCCGCCTGCAAGTGCTGGCTGAACCAGGCGCCGACGTGGTGGAGGTACTCCTCCGGCTCGGAGAGCATGAGTGCGTGCCGGCGGTCGGTGATGACCTCGCCGTGCCAGTCCGGGCGGGCGGCCAGCACCTCGCGCAGCACCCGGGCCGGCACCAGGGCGTCGGCGGTGCCGCCGAGGACGAGGGTGGGCGCCTCCACGGAGCGGATCGCCCGCCAGGTCCAGCGCGGGTCGACCCAGCTGCGGGCGATCGAGAGGGTGCTGGTGCGCAGTGCCCGGCTGCGGTCGGCGACCTGGGCGGCGTCGGCCGAGAGCGCGTCGGCCGCCATCGCGGCGATGAGGGAGGGGCGCACGGCCGCGGGGTCGGTGAAGATCAGGCCCAGCAGCGCGCGGGCTCCCGGGTTGGCATCGCGGCGGGTCGCCGCGGCGAGCAGGCCGCCGCCGATGCTGGGCAGGCCCATCGTCACGATGCCCTGGAGGGTCGGCACCGAGGGCGGCACCAGGCGCAGCGCGCACGCAGGCGGGAACGCGGGGGAGACCAGCACCAGCCGGTCGACCCGCTCGGGGTGGCGGGCCGCGAGGTGCGTGGCGACCAGGCCGCCCATGGAGTTGCCGTGCACGGTGGCCGACTGCCACCCGAGCGCGTCCAGCACCCGGCGTACGAAGCGGACGTGGCCGCCGACGGTGAGCGGGTCGTGGGGCACGGCGCGGGTGTGCCCGAAGCCGGGCAGGTCGACCGCCACCACCGGGCCGTGCGCGGCGAGCGGGGCGATCACCTCGATCCAGTTGGCCGCGCTCCCGCCCAGCCCGTGCACGAGCAGCTGCGGGGTGCCCCCGCCGGGGCCGGCGGATTCGCCGGCGTCGGCGCGCAGCACCCGGACGGGGCGGCCGAGGACGTCGAGGGACTCCTGCCGCACGCCGCGCCAGGCGGGGTCGCTGCCGATCCAGGCGTCGTCGGGCAGGCTGGAGGGGGACGTCATGTGGAACACGTTCCCAGTCCGCGCCGTTGTGCGCACGCACCTTGGGGTGACCTAGCCTCTCGCCGTGAGCGCCCAAGCCCCCTCCGCCGTCGTCCTCGTCCGCGCGACCCGGTTCCTGCCGAACCCCGCGACCGCTGCCGACAACGCCTTCCAGTCCGACGTGCCGGCGGGGGAGTCCCCGGAGGTGATCTCGGCGCGGGCGCTGGCCGAGATGGACGCCGTGGCCGACGCGCTGCGGGCGGTCGGGGTGCGCGTCCACGTCTTCGAGGACCACGACCACACCCGCCCCGACAGCGTCTTCCCCAACAACTGGGTCTCCACCCACGCCGGCGGCCTGGTCGGCGTCTTCCCGATGTACGCCTCGAACCGGCGCCACGAGCGGCGTGCCGACGTGCTGGAGATGCTCAAGTCGGAGTACCGCGTCCAGGCGGTCGTCGACTACTCCGGCCTCGAGCCGGACGGCATCTTCCTCGAGGGCACCGGCGCGATGGTGCTGGACCACGTCTCACGGGTGGCCTACGTCGCGCGCAGCCACCGCGCCGACGAGCAGGTGCTGGAGCGCTTCTGCGCCGACTTCCTCTACGAGCCTATGGCCTTCGACGCCGTCGACTCCGCCGGGATCCCCGTCTACCACACCAACGTCATGGCCTGCGTGGGCACCGACGTCGCGCTCATGGCCCTCGACCTCATCCCCGACCCGGTGCGGCGCGAGCAGGTGCGCGAGCGGTTGACCGTCAACGGCCGCCGCCTCGTCGAGCTCACCGAGGAGCAGGTGCGCGAGTTCGCCGGGAACGCCGTCGAGCTGTGCGGGCGCCACCCGGACGGTCGGCGCCGCTACGTGATGGCGATGTCGGCGCGGGCCCGCGCCAGCCTGCGCCCCGACCAGGTGGCAATGATCGAGGAATCCTGCGAGATCGTCGCCGTCGACATCCCGACCATCGAGCTGGCCGGGGGGTCGGTGCGCTGCATGATCGCCGGCATCCACCTCGACCGGCGACCCGTGGCCGAGCGCGGACCGACGCTGGCGGTCGTGGCCATCAACGAGGACCACCCGGTCACCGCCGACGGGCGCCTGGTCAACCAGGGCTGAGCCCCGGCACCCCGCATTGCCGCCAGGAACAGGAACGTGTTCTAGTTCTGCGGTGCACGCGGACGCCGACCCCTTCGACCAGCTGCCCCCCACGACGCCTGTCCTGATCGGCGTCGGCGAGGTCTCCGAAACCCTCGGCTCGCCCGACTACATCGCGCGGTCGGAGGCCGCCCTGGCCGCCGACGCGGTCCGCGCCGCGGCGGCCGACGCGGTCGCCGGCTCCGGCACCGACCCGGCGGAGGTCCTGGCGGCGCTGGACGCGGCGGCGATGACCCGCTCCTTCGAGGCCATGGGGTTCGGCTCCCCGCTGGGCACCCCCACGTCCTACCCCTGGGCGGTCCTGCGCCGGGTCGGTGCGTCGCCGTCGTACGTCGTGCACGACGCGCTCGGCGGGCAGACGCCCCAGAGCCTGGTCAACGAGCTCGCCCAGGCGGTCGCCGACGGCGAGCACCGGGTCGCGCTCGTCATGGGTGCCGACGTCACCTCGACGACCCGGCACTTCGCCCGCGGCGCGGGCGCCGGAGGCGAGCGGCCGGACTTCCACGAGGACGTCACCGGCCCGGAGGTCGACCGCGGCCGCGGCACCCACCTGGTCAACACCCGCCACCAGGTGCTGCACGGGATGACGAACGCGCCGGTGCAGTACGCCCTGCTCGAGCACGCCCGGCGACACCGGCTGGGCCTGGACCGGCGCACCTACGCCAAGCAGATGGCCGACCTGCTGGCGCCGATGAGCGAGGTCGCCGCCGCGCACCCGCACGCCGCGGCTCCGACGGTGCGCTCGGTCGAGGAGGTCGCCACCACGACCGCCGACAACCGGGTCGTCGCCGACCCCTACCGCCGGCTCATGGTGGCCCGCGACCAGGTCAACCAGGGTGCGGCCGTGCTGCTCGCCTCGGTCGAGGCGGCCCGCGCGCTGGGTGTGCCGCAGGAGCGCTGGGTCTTCCTGCACGGGCACGCCAGCCTGGCCGAGCAGACCATGCTCGAGCGCCCCGACCTCTCCCGCGGCCCCGCGACCGTGGCCGCGGTGCAGCACGCCCTGGAGGGCGCCGGCCTCGGCATCGAGGACGTCGACGCGATGGACCTCTACAGCTGCTTCCCGGTCGCGATCACCACCGTCACCGACGCCCTGGGCATCGACACCTCCGACCCGCGCCGGCTCACGCTCACCGGAGGGCTGCCCTTCTTCGGCGGCGCCGGCAGCAACTACTCCCTGCACGCCGTCGCCGAGGCGGTGCGCCGCACCCGCCGCGATCCCGCGAGCACGGTCCTGGTCGGTGCCAACGGCGGCCAGCTCTCCAAGTACGCCGTCGGCGTGTACGCCACCCGCCCGCGCCCCTGGGTCCCCGACGACTCGGCGGCCGTGCAGGCGGCGCTCGACGCCGGCCCGCGGGTGCCGTGGACCGAGGTGGCCGACGGTCCGGCCGTCGTGGAGACCTTCAGCGTGGAGCCGCGCCGCGACGGCACCCGCACCGCCATGCTGGTCTGCCGCGACCTGGCCGGACGGCGGTTCCTGGCGACGGCCGCGGCCGACGACGAGCTGCTGGAGCTGCTCGCCGACGAGGACGCCGAGCCCATCGGCGTGCGGGTCCATGCCCGGCACGTCCAGCACGTCAACCGGGTGGCCCTCACCCGGGCGAGCCTCGACCGGCTGCACCCGGTCCGCCGGCCGCGGCTGGACCGCACCTTCGACCGGGTCGTCGTCGAGCGCGTCGGCGCCCGGGTGGAGGTGGGCGTGCTGCGCCCCGTCCTCGACCGGCTCGCGCACACCGAGCTCGACGAGGTCGTCACCGCCTACCTGGCCGACCCGGTCGCGCGCACCCTGCTGCTGCACGGCGGCGACGAGGTCTTCTGCGAGGGTCTCGACCTCACCGAGATCGGCTGGGGAGGCACCCTGGTCACCCCGCCGCACGGGGCCGCCGGCCTGACCGGGCGCGCCGACCTGGACAAGCCGGTCGTTGCGGCCGTCGCGGGTGCGGCGCACGACGCCGGCCTCGAGGTGCTGCTGGCCTGCCACGTCGTCGTGGCCGAGGAGGGTGCGACCTTCGCCCTCACCCAGCCCTGGAAGGGGCTGGTCGCCGAGCACGGCGCCCACGAGCGGCTCGCCGGGCTGGTGGGCCGCCGGCTCGCCGACGACCTGGTGCTCACCGGCCGGCTGCTCGACGCCCGGGAGGCGCTGGCCGCGGGGCTGGTGAGCCGGGTCGTACCGCGGGGGAGCGGGCTCGCCGTGGCGCGCGAGCTCTGCGACCGGGTCGAGGGGGCCGCGCCCACGGCCGTGCAGGCCTCGCTGCGGATGTCCCGCGAGGTCGCCGTGCCGGGGCGCACCAGCCGCTGCGTCGACGAGGTGGCGTTCTCCGAGGACCTGCTGGACCGGCTGTCCTGACCGGCCCGTGAACCCCGTCTGAACCGGGCGGGACTTCTGTCCCACGCAGCCGTGCCCTCCGGCTCGTGCAGCCGCCCGACGCCCGGCCCACGCTGGGACCATGACGACCCACGCCCCGTGCGAGACCGCCCTAGCGATGAGCCGTGCCGCCACCCCGGCCGGGACCGGCCGGCCCGCGCCCTCGGTCGCACGCGACGTCGTCGCCCTGGCCACCCGGGCGCCCAGCCTGCACAACACGCAGCCCTGGCGCTGGCGGATCGTCTCGGACGACGTCCTGGAGCTCTTCGCCGCCCACGACCGGCAGCTGCGCGTCCTGGACCCGCGCGGGCGGCTGATGACCCTCAGCCTCGGGGCGGCCCTGCACCACGCGATGGTCGCGGCCCGCGCCGTGGACCGGGCCGTGACGGTCGAGCGGTTCCCCGTGGGCGGACCGCCGGACCTGGTCGCCAGGCTGCACCTCGGCGAGGTCGTGCACGCAGGTCCCGCCGAGCGGATCGCGCTCTCCTCGCTGGTCGCGCGCCGCACCGACCGCAGGCCGTTCAGCTCCTGGGAGCTGCCCGAGGACCGGCTGCGCCACCTGGGCGAGCTGGCGGCGTCGTACGGCGTCACGACGGTGCGGCTCGACGCCCGGCAGCGCGTGGCGGTGGAGCGGCTGGTGGCCGCGGCCGCGGGCCACCACGATGGCTCGCCGCTGACCGCGGGCGAGCTGGCCGAGTGGTGGGGCGGGGACCGCGAGGGCGCGGGCGTGCCGGGTGCACTGGTGCCCGACCGGCTCCTCGACCCCCTCGGGATCGGTCGGTGCGAGGGCGGGGCCCTCGAGGTGGACGCCCCGGACGACTGCGCCTCGCAGCACACGGCGGTCCTGGCGCTGTGCCACCCCGACGACAGCCCCGACGGTTGGCTGGCCACCGGGGAGGCGATGAGCGCGGTCTGGCTCGAGGCGGTGTCCGAGGGCCTCGGTATGGTGCCGGTCTCGCTGCCCGTGGAGGTGGCGGAGGTGCGCGTGCGGCTCCGTGAGGACGTGCTGGGGCTGCTTGCCCACCCGCAGCTGCTGCTGCAGGTGGGGTGGCCGCACACCGCCTCGGCCCGGCTGGCCCCCTCGCCGCGTCGACCCCTGGACGACGTGATCGTGCCCTGACCCGCCGCCGGCTCAGGCGACCCGGCCCTGGGGAGCCGTGCGTGCGGTCATGCCCGGGTCGGAGACGACGGCGTCGCCGAGCACCTCGTCGATCTTCGTGAGCAGGTCGGCGTCGAGCTTCTTGCCCGCGGCGGCCACGTTGTCGTGGACCTGCTCGGGGCGCGAGGCGCCGACCAGGGCGGAGGCGACGTTGGGGTTCTGCAGGACCCAGGCGACGGCAAGCTGGGCCATCGTGAGGCCGGCCTCCTCGGCGAGCGGCTTGAGCTGCTGCACGCGGGTGAGCAGGTCGTCGTCCATCCAGCGCTTGATCATGTCGGCGCCGCCCTTGTCGTCGGTGGCGCGCGAGCCGGCCGGCGGGGCCTGGCCGGGCTGGTACTTGCCGGTCAGGACGCCCTGGGCGATCGGGCTCCACACGATCTGGGAGATGCCGAGCTCCTCGCACGTCGGGACGACCTCGCCCTCGATGACGCGCCAGAGCATGGAGTACTGCGGCTGGCTGCTGATCAGCTGGATGCCGAGGTCCTTCGCCAGCGCGTGGCCGGCGCGGATCTGGTCGGCGGTCCACTCCGAGACACCGATGTAGAGCGCCTTGCCCTGCCGCACGACGTCGGCGAAGGCCTGCATGGTCTCCTCCAGCGGCGTCTCGGTGTCGTAGCGGTGCGCCTGGTAGAGGTCGACGTAGTCGGTCCGCAGCCGGGTCAGCGACCCGTTGATCGACTCCATGATGTGCTTGCGGGACAGGCCGGTGTCGTTCTTGCCGCCCGGGCCGGTGGGCCAGTAGACCTTCGTGAAGATCTCCAGGCTCTCGCGCCGCTCACCGGCCAGCGCCTCGCCGAGGACGGTCTCGGCCTTGGTGTTCGCGTAGACGTCGGCGGTGTCGAAGGTGCTGATGCCCGCGTCGAGCGCGGCCCGCACGCAGGCGGTCGCCGCGTCGTTCTCGACCTGCGACCCGTGGGTCAGCCAGTTGCCGTAGGTGATCTCCGAGATCTTGAGCCCGCTGTTGCCGAGGTATCGAAACTCCATGCCTCCCAACCTAGGACCCCCGGGGTCACCCTCCCAGTGGGTCTGCAGCGGTGCGCAGAACTCGGCGTACGACGGCTGCACCGGACGGGCTGGGCACGCGCGACGGCGCCGCACCCGGGTGGGGTGCGACGCCGTCGTGGTGGTGCTGCAGTGCCGTGCGCTGCGGGGGAGCGGGGGTGGCTCAGCCCTCGAAGCAGGCGCCGTCGATCTCGGCGGCCTCGGCGGTGGGACCGGTGAAGAAGTCCTCCAGCAGGGCCAGGCCGGCGTCGGCGTCGGGGTCGACGTTCGAGAGCACGCTCTGGCGGAAGAGGTCGTTCTCACCGGAGCGGTTGCCGGCCTCCTCGGGCAGCATGCCCTCGAAGTCGACGGTCTCCAGGGCCTCGACGGCCTCCAGCAGACCGGCGCGGGTGCCCTCGTAGTCGCCGCCGAGTCACTCCTCGAGCGCGGCCTTCATCGGGTAGCTCCACGCCCAGCCGGAGGTGTAGCCGTCGTTGGGCTGGTCGACCTCGCCCAGCGCCTCGCGCATGGCCTCGTGACCGGGCGTGTCGGTGCCGTAGGAACCCCACGGGCCCACGTGGACGAACAACTGCTCCAGCGCCGGCCCGGCCGGGCTCTGCAGGAGGGCGGGGTTCCACGTCGGCGAGGAGCCGAGGAACTGGCCCTGGTAGCCCTGGGCCGCGGCCTGTCCGACGATGACCGCGGTCTCGGTCGGACCGGTGCCGAGGATGACCAGGTCCGGGTCCTGCCGGACGATGGCCGACACGGCGCCGGACTGGGCCTCCTGGCCCGGGGCGGTCTCGACGTCGGTGAAGTCGATGCCGTTGGCCTCGGCCGCGATCTCGGCGCCCGCCGCGGCGTCGCCGCCGTAGTCACCGGGGAAGCCGACGGCCATGACCGACGAGATGTCCTCGTTCTCGACGAAGTAGTCCACGCCGTTCATGGCGTCGACGCAGTACGACGAGCCTGACTCCAGGATGTTGTCCTCGAAGCCCCACAGGGAGGTCCACGAGGCCGGGGCGCCGATGACGTCGGCGCTCTTCATCTGCTCCAGGATCGCGAGCGTGGTCGGTGAGCCGAGGGTCTGCGCGAGGGCGAGCACCTCGCCCTCGATCTCGCTGTAGACCTGGGCGTGGGTCTCGGGGTTGTAGAGGTTGTCACGGACGTACTCGGTGACGTTGATGTCGTAGCCACCGATGCCCCCGTCCTCGTTGACCCGCTCCCAGAACGCCGCCTGGGCGTCGGTGATCGGCACGCCGAGCGGCGCGAACGGTCCCTGGGTGAGGTCCGAGATGGTCCCCAGGTAGATGCACCCGTTGTCCTCGTTGACGGCGTCCGGGCACGGCTCGTCGCTGACGCCCGGTGCCGAGATGGCGCCGTCGCCCTCCTCGGTGTCGCCACCGCGGCAGCCGGTGGCGGCCATCGCGAGGGCTGCGAGGAGCACCCCCATCTTGCGCAGCTTCATTGCAGTTCTCCTTTTGCGTTGATCCGGACGTTCAGTAGCTGAACGGCCAGCTCTTCCAGTAGATGCGGATCCGCATCCAGATACCGAACAGGCCCCGAGGTTCGAACAAGAGGAACACCACGATCAAGAGTCCGTAGAGGATCTGCTCGACCTGGAACACGTTGGGTGTCTCTGTCACCTGTTGGCTGATCAGGGGGATGAAGGCGGGCAGCTCGCGGGTCAGTGTCGGCAGGAGCGACACGAACAGGGCGCCCGCGATGGTGCCTCCCACGGTGCCGGCACCGCCGATGAGGACCATCGCGATGAACTGCACCGAGAGCAGGAGGTTGAACGACGCCGGGTCGAAGAATCCCGAGACGGTGTAGAGCAGTCCGCCCGCGCAGCCGGCGTAGAAGGAGGAGATGCCGAAGGCCAGCGCCTTGGTGCGCGGCAGGTCGATCGACATCATCTCCGCGGCCATGTCCCGGTCGCGCACGGCCGAGAAGGCACGGCCGACGCGGGAGCGTGCGAGGTTGCGGGCGCCGAGGGCGAAGATCAGCATCAGCACGAACATCAGCAGGTAGAGCTGCTGCTCGCGGCTGAACATCTCGGTGCCCTCGGAGAAGTCGAAGCCGAAGAGCTGCGGCGTCGCGGCCGAGCGACCGACGCCCGCCCCACCGGTGAGGTCGCTCCACTCGCGGAAGACGTGCTCGCCTATGAAGACCAGGCCCAGGGTCACGATGGCCAGGTAGAGGCCGCGCAGACGGGTGGCCAGGGGAGCGACCGCGACGCCGAACGCGGCGGCGACGAGGCCCGAGGCGGGCAGCCAGATCCACATCTCCTCGATGCCGAAGCCGATGGTGCGCCCCTCCGGGTCGCCGGAGATCGCCGCGGCCGTGTAGGCGCCGACGCCCAGGAAGAAGGCGTGCCCCAGCGAGACCTGGCCCGCGAGGCCGGTCACGATGTTGAGGCCGAGCGCGCCGATGGCGAAGACGAAGGCGATCGCCAGGGTGCGCAGCAGCGCGTCCTCGAGCACGAACGGCCCGAGCAGGCCCAGCAGGACGACCGCGGCGACCGCCACCTGCTTGGGACGGGTGTTGAAGAGCGCCAGCTCCTGAGAGTAGGACCGGTAGAAGCCGGGCCGTCCGGAGACCTTCGTGCTGACCCGGGCGGTCCCGGGCAGGGAGCGCTTCGGCGTCGGGGTGCGGGGCGTCTTGGGCGCTCCCGTTGTCGTGGTCGTGGTGCTCATACTCGCCTCACCTCTGCAGTGCCGAAGATTCCGTAGGGGCGGACCAGCAGGACCGCCAGCATCAGGGCGTACGGCGCGACCAGTGCGACGTTGTCCCCCAGCCACGGTGCGTACTGCCGCTGGTAGGTGCCGACGAGGGCCTCCGCGACCCCGATGAGCAGCCCGCCGATGACGGCTCCCTCGAGGGAGTCCAGACCGCCCAGGATGATGGCCGGCAGGGCCACGAGGGCGACGATCCACAGCTGGCGGTCGACACCGGCCCCGGTCGCCAGCAGGGAGCCGGCGATGGCGGCGAGACCGCCGGCGATCGCCCACGAGAGGGCGAAGACGCCGCCCACGCTCACGCCCATGGTCATCGCGGCCTCCTGGTCGAGGGCGGCGGCGCGCATGGCCAGGCCGTACTTGCTGCGCTGGAAGAAGAAGTAGAGCGCCGTGATGACCAGGGCGACGGTGCCCATCATCACGAGGTGCCGGATCTGGACGTCGAGCCCCAGGACCGTCACCCGGTCCAGCCCCCACGGGAAGCCGATGGGCCGAGCACCCAGGCCGATGAAGCCGTTGACGACGACGCGCACGGCGATGTCGATGCCCAAGGTGATGATGGCGACCACGAAGACCGCCTTGCCCACCATCGGCCTGATCGCCAACCGTTCGATCAGCAGCGCCAGCGCGGCGGTGATGATCGCGGCGATGGCGACGGAGAAGAAGAAGGAGAACCCGGTGAAGAGCAGCACCCCCATCGCCGGGACGAGGTACGACGTCACGACCGCGCCCGAGAGCATGAGCGCGGGCTGCGCGAAGCTGATGACGCTCGTGGCCTTGTAGATGATCACGAAGCCCAGGGCCAGCAGCGCGTAGACCGAGCCCGTGCCGAGCCCGCGGACCACCGCTTCCAGGAAGGTGCTCATCGGGCACCACCGCCGTACATGGACTCCACCATCTCCTCGAATGACTTCGTGACTGCGGAACGCTTGACCTTCTGCGTGGCGGTGAGCTCACCGTCCTCGTGGTCCAGCTCCTTGGGCAGCAGGCGGAACTCCTTGATCTGCTCGACCGAGGCGAACCTGCTGTTGACGTCGTTGACGACCGTCCGGACGAGGTCGACGACCTCGGGCTTCTCGGTGAGATCGCGGTAGGTGCTGAAGCCGAGCTTCTTGCGCTGCGCCCACTCACCCACGGTGTCGAGCTCGATGCCGATGAGGGCCGTGAGGTACTTGCGGCCGTCGCCGATGACCAGGGCCTCCTTGACGAAGGGGGAGGTCTTCAGCTCGTTCTCGATCTGCGAGGGAGAGATGTTCTTGCCGCCGGCCGTGATGATGATGTCCTTCATCCGGTCGGTGATCTTCAGGTGCGTGCCCTCGACCCACTCGCCGACGTCGCCGGTGTGCAGCCAGCCGTCCTCCTCGAGGACCGCGGCCGTGGCCTCCGGCTTGCGCCAGTAGCCGGCGAAGACGCCGGGGTGGCGGGTGAGGATCTCGCCCGTGGTCTCGTCGACCTTCACCTCGACCCCGGGGTGGGCCTCGCCCACCGTGCCGAGCCGGACCCGGCCCGGGCGGTTGGCGGTGGCCACCGCGGTGTTCTCGGTCATGCCGTAGACCTCGTGCATCGGCACGCCCAGTCCCATGAAGAACTTCAGCACCTCGGGGGCGATCGGGGCAGCACCCGACGCGGCGTACCGCACCCGGCGCATGCCCAGCCGCTCCCGCAGGGCGCGGTAGCAGAAGATCCAGCCGACGGCGTACTTCAGCCGCGTGGCTGCGGTGTGCTTGCCACCGGTGCGGACCAGCTCGTCCCCGATGCCTGCGGCGACCTTGAGCCACAGCTGGGCGTTGGCCCGCTTGAGCCGGCTGGCGGCGGCGATCCGGATCTCCACGCCGGCCATCAGCTTCTCCCAGATGCGGGGCACGCCGAACAGGACGGTCGGCTGCACCTCGCGGAGGTTCTGGGGGACGGTCTCGATGGACTCGGCGAAGTTGACCTGCGTCGCGGCTGCGGCGTTGAACCAGGTCGTGAAGATCCGCTCGGCCACGTGCGAGAGCGGCAGGTAGGACAGCAGCAGGTCGTCGGGTCCCGGCGGCGGGTCGGTGAAGGCCCCCTCCTCGGCGAGGATCCTGATCGCGAACTCGACGTTGCGGATCGTGAGCATGCCGCCCTTGGGCGGGCCGGTGGTGCCGGAGGTGTAGATCAGCGTCGCGAGGTCGTCGGGCTCGGCGGCTGCGGCGATCGCGTCCACCGCGCCCTGGTTCGAGGCGCGGTGCCGCTCGCCGAGGGCCAGGAACTCCTCCCAGGACATCAGCTTGTCGTGGGTGTAGCGCCCGCGGATGCCGCGCGGCTCGATGTAGACGATCTTCTCCAGGTGCGGTGCCCGGTCGATGACCTCGAGGGCCTTGTCGACCTGCTCCTGGTCCTCGGCGATGAGCACCCGGGCGCCGGAGTCCTCCAGGAGGTAGGCCACCTCGGCAGCGGGGTTGGTGGGGTAGACACCCACCGACGCCGCGCGGACGGCCATGGCGCCCATGTCGGCGACCAGCCACTCGGGACGGTTCTCGGAGTGGATGGCGACGCGGTCACCCGGCTCGACACCCAGCGCCAGCAGGGCGTGGCCGGCCAGCTGCACGTGCTCCCAGTACTGCGCCCAGGTCCACTCCCGCCACACGCCGAGGTGCTTGTCGCGCAGCGCGACGGCGTCGGCGCGGTTGCGGGCGTGGTCGCGGATCCGGGTCACCGGCGTGGTCGTGCCGGTGCGGCCGGTCGGACCCGTGGTGCGTTCGGCGGTGGTCGTCACGACGAGAGCTCCTGTCCGAGGTAGGCGCGGATGACGTCGGGGTGGCGCTGGACCTCGTCGGGGGTGCCCGTCGTGATCGGGGTCCCGAAGTCGACGACGAGGATCCGGTCGGCGAGGTCCATGACCAGGCCCATGTCGTGCTCGACCATGATGATCGGCACGTCGAGCTCGTCGCGGATGTCGAGGACGAAGCGCGCCATGTCCTCGGTCTCCTCGAGGTTCATGCCGGCGACCGGCTCGTCGAGCAGCAGCAGCTTGGGCTGCATCGCGAGGGCACGACCGAGCTCGACCCGCTTCTGCACGCCGTAGGGCAGCAGGCCCACGGGCATGCCGCGCCAGGCCTCGAGCTCCAGGAAGTCCACGATCTCCTCGCAGACCTTGCGGTGCTGGACCTCCTCGGTCTTGGCCTTGCCCCACCAGCCGAACGCCGAGAGCCAGCCGTACTCGATGTGCTGGTGCCGTCCGAGCATGAGGTTGTCGGTGACGGTGAGGTGCTCGAAGAGCGCGATGTTCTGGAAGGTCCGCGCGACGCCGCGGCGCGCGATGTCGCTGGGCTTCTTGCCCAGGACGTCCTCGCCCATGAACCGGACGCGGCCCTCCTGCGGCCGGTAGACCCCCGAGATCACGTTGAACAGCGAGGTCTTGCCGGCGCCGTTGGGGCCGATGATGGCGAACAGCTCGCCCGGCTGGACGTGCAGGCTGACGCCGTTGACAGCCTTGACGCCCTTGAAGGACAGGTGCACGTCGTCCAGCTGGACGACCGGGCTGGCGGCGCTCATGCCGACCACCTCTTCTTCCTGCGGTAGTGCTTGGCGTCCCGGAAGGACTTGCGGCCCGAGCCGTCCTCGCCGGGGTGGAGGCCGAGGTAGAACTCGCGGACGTCGTCGTCGGCGAGCAGCTCGGCGGCGGGCTTGTCCAGCACGACGCGTCCGGTCTCCATCACGTAGCCGTGGTGGGCGATGGACAGCGCCATCGAGGCGTTCTGCTCCACGAGCAGCACACCGGTGCCGGTGCTGTTGATCTCCACGATCACGTCCCGGATCGCCTCGACCATCAGCGGCGCGAGACCCAGGGACGGCTCGTCGAGGAGCAGGTAGCGCGGGTTGGACATCATCGCCCGGCCCATCGCGAGCATCTGCTGCTCACCGCCGGAGAGGTAGCCCGCGGTGAGGCTGCGGCGGTCGGAGAGGACCGGGAAGAGCGAGTAGACCCGCTCGAGGTTCTCGGCCATCGACGCGCGGGCGGTGTGCGCACCGACCTTGAGGTTCTCCTCGATGCTGAGCTCGACGAAGACCCGTCGACCCTCCAGCACCTGGCGCACGCCCTTGCGGACCACGGCCTCGGGCGGCGTACGCCGCAGGTCCTCGCCGTCCAGGCTGACCGAGCCCTTCGTGATCTCACCCTCGTGGACGTCGAGCAGGCCCGTCAGGGCCCGCAGCAGCGAGGTCTTGCCCGCGCCGTTGGCGCCGAGCAGGGCCACGATCCGGCCGTCGGGGACCTCGAGGCTGACGCCTCGGAGGGCGAGCACGACGTCGTCGTAGACCACCTCGAGGTTGCGCGCGCTCAGCACATGCGCTCCTGTCGTCGTGGGGACGCACGGGGTGCGACCCGGTGTGGGGCCCGGGTGGGGCACTGGCGGAGATGTGGGGGTGGGCACGTCGGCTGTGACGTGCGCCTCATCGTGCCGCCGCCGCGGTCCCGCGTCTTTGTGCGGCTCCACAGACTTCTGTGGGACTCGGTCACGACACCTGGCGGGCACCTGCCGGACGGGTGGTGCCGTGGGACGCGCCCTCCGTGGACAGTTGCTGGTGTGACGGGGGTCACCGGGGGAGACTGGCGGGACCAGCCGGGACACGGGCACCGAGCAGGACGGGCAGGACAGTGACGGAGACCAGCACAGCGAACCGACGCGGGACCGTGGAGCACGGGCCCGAGGGCGACGACGTCGCCCCGGCGGTGCCGCACGCTCGCCGCCGCCTCGGCACGGCGGAGGGCGCAGACCTGCTCGCGGGCTGGGTGCGCGGCCGGGTCGACGAGATCGCCGAGGGCGCCACCGCCGCGATCTGGGACCAGGTCGAGGTCTACTCCTCCTTCGAGGACCGCACGCTGCGCTCCGAGGTCCAGTCCCACTGCCGCCAGGTCTTCGGCGCGTTCCTCAGCAGCGTCGAGGACCGACGCGACCCGACGCGGGGCGACTTCCCGTGGACCGGGCGGCACGCGATGCGCCGGGTCGACCTCGGCGTGGCCCTCCCGGACTTCATGAAGGCCTTCCGGATCGGGCAGATCCAGCTGTGGGACGGCATCCTCGACGGCGTCGCCCACCACCCCGAGACCAAGGACGCCGCGCTGACGATCGTCGGCCAGGTCATGCGCACCATCGAGGTGGGCAGCACCGCGGCAGCCGAGGCCTACCTCGAGGCCCAGCAGTTCCAGCTGGCCGACTCCGCGCGGCTGGCGCGCGACCTGCTCGACGACCTGCTCGAGGGCCGACCGCCCACCGTCCAGCCGCGCGTGCAGATGCTGGCCGACGTCGGCATCGCCGAGGACAGTCCGCTGGTCGTGGTGGCCGGCTCCTTCACCGTCAACGCCGAGAAGTCCGCCGACCGCGCCAGCCAGGCCATGCTGCGCAGTGCCCTCAACAACCCCGGGCGCGGGCTGGTCGTGGTGCGCCACGACGAGGTCGTGGCCGTCATGCCCGTCGACCCGACGGGGGAGGAGCGGACCCTGGCCCGCATCCGGGCCGGCGTGGCCTCGCTCTCGGGACGCGGGGTCTTCCCCAGCGTCGGCGTGAGCTCGGTGCGCCATGGCTTCCTCGACGTCCCCGAGGCCTACGAGGAGGCACGCCTGGCCCGCCGCTCCCTGCGCGGCAGGGCCGGGGTCCAGTCGCTGTCGACGATGTCGACCCTGGACTACCTCGTGCAGACCCACGACCGCACCGCGCGCCGGCTGGTCCGCCCCGAGGTGCGGGCCTTCGTGCAGGAGGACCTCGCCTCGGGCGGCACCTTCGTCGAGACCCTGCGGCAGTACGTCGCCTGCGACCTCAACGCCAAGCTGGCCGCCATGGCACTGCACGTGCACGCCAACACGGTCTACTACCGCCTCGAGCGGATCGCCGAGCGCACCGGGTGCGACGTACGCCGCGTCGAGGAGCTCATCGACCTGCTGCTCGCGGTCAGCCTGGTCTCGGGATCGTCGGACTGAGGCCGCCTCCCGACCCGTCCCGTCCGGTCGAGTGGTGCCGGGCCCGGTAGGTTCCATCCTGTCGTGACCCGTGGCCGGACCCGGAAGGATCTCCCGTGCTGGTGCTGATCCTCGCCCTCCTGGCGACGGCGGTCCTGGCACCCGTGCTGCTGCTCCACCGGGGCCGCCGCGCCTTCGTCGCCGTCGCGCTCGTCCCGCTGGCCGGGACGGTCTGGGTCGCCGCGCAGGGGCCGGCGGTGGCGCGGGGGGAGACCCTCGTCGAGGTGCACCCCTGGGTCGCGGGGATCGGGCTGGAGCTCGCGCTGGCGATAGGCACGTTGCAGTGGGTGCTCGCCCTGGTCGTCCTGGGCATCGGGGCGCTCGTCCTGGCCTACTGCGCCTGGTACTTCGACGACGACGAGCCCGGGGTGCCGCGCTTCGGCGGTGTCCTGGTCGCCTTCGTCGCCGCGATGCTCGGGCTGGTCCTGGCCGACGACCTGCTGCTGCTCTACGTCTTCTGGGAGCTGACCACCGTCTTCTCCTTCCTGCTCATCGGCCACTCCCCGGAGCGGCGTGCCAGCAGGCGGGCAGCGATCCAGGCCCTGGTGGTGACCACCTTCGGCGGGCTGGTCCTGCTGGTGGGCGTGCTGCTCGTCGGCGGGGCCGCCGGGACCTACCGGATCACCGAGGTCCTGGCCGACCCGCCCGGCGGGACGGCGGTCACCGTCGGCGTGCACCTGCTGCTGGTCGGTGCGGTGAGCAAGTCCGCGCTCGTGCCCTTCCACTTCTGGCTGCCGGCCGCGATGGCCGCCCCGACCCCGGTGAGCGCCTACCTCCACGCCGCCTCGATGGTGAAGGGCGGCGTCTACCTCGTCGCGCTGCTCGCCCCGGCCTTCGCCGAGGTGGCCGGCTGGCGTGCGGTGCTGCTGGTGCTCGGCCTGGCGACCATGCTGCTCGGGGGCGTCCGGGCCCTGCGCCAGCACGACCTGAAGCTCCTGCTGGCCTACGGCACCGTCAGCCAGCTCGGCTTCCTGGTGCTCGTCCTCGGCACCGGCACCCGCAGCGCGATGCTGGCCGGCCTGGGCCTGCTGCTGGCGCACGCGCTCTTCAAGGCCTGCCTGTTCCTCACCGTCGGCGTGATCGACCACAGCACCGGGACGCGGGACCTGCGCCGGCTGACGGGGCTCTCGCGCCGGATGCCCGTCCTCGCCGTGGCGGCCACGCTCGCGGCGGCCTCGATGGCCGGGCTCCCGCCCCTGCTGGGGTACGTCGCCAAGGAGAGCGTCCTGGTCGCGCTGGTCGACGTGGCCCGCGAGGGCGACGGCACCGGGCTGGCCGGCCTCGAGGGCTGGCTGTTGCTGGTCGGCGTCGTGCTGGGCTCGGTCCTCACCGCGGCGTACTCCGCCCGCTTCGTGTGGGGTGCCTTCGGGCGCCGCCCGGTCGAGGAGCGCGCGACGGTCCACGTGCCCGGTCCCGCGTTCCTGGCCGCGCCCGTCCTGCTCGCCGGTGCCTCGCTGGTCCTCGGCTTCCTGGGCGCTCCGCTCACCACGCTCCTCGCCCCCCAGACCGCGTCCCTGCCGCCGGGTGCCCACGAGCCCGAGCTGGTGCTCTGGCACGGGGTGGGCCTGCCGCTCCTGCTGACGGCCGCCTCGATCCTCGGCGGTGCGCTGCTCTTCCTCGCCCGCGAGCCGGTGGCCAGGTTCCAGACCGCGCTCGCGCACGACTGGAGCGCCGAGCGGGGCTACCGCGCGGTCATGCGGTCCCTGGACCGCACCGCGGTCGAGGTGACCGGTGTCGCGCAGCGCGGCTCGGCCGCGGCGTACCTCGGCATCATCCTGCTCGTCGTCGTGCTGCTGCCCGGGTCGACGCTGCTCGCCGGGGTCGGCGACGTGCGCATCGAGCTGTGGGACACCCCCGCGCAGGCGGCCGTGGGGGCGGTCGTGCTCGTCGCGGCGGTGATGACCACCCGCAGCCGTCGGCGGATCCGCGCGATCCTGCTGGTGGGAGTGACGGGCTACGGCACGGCGTACCTCTTCGTGCTGCACGGCGCGCCCGACCTGGCGCTGACCCAGGTGCTGGTCGAGACGTTGACCCTCGTCGTCTTCGTGCTGGCGCTGCGCCGGCTGCCGGAGTACTTCACCGACCGGCCGCTGAGCCGCCAGCGCTACGTCCGCGCCGCGCTCGGCCTCGCGGTGGGCGTGGTGACGGCCGGGTTCCTGCTCGTCGCCGGCTCGGCGCGCACCGCCGAGCCCGTCTCGGCCGCCCTGCCCGACCAGGCGGTGGAGTACGGCGGTGGCTACAACATCGTCAACGTGGTGCTGGTCGACACCCGCGCGTGGGACACGCTGGGGGAGATCGCGGTGCTCGTGGCCGCGGCGACCGGCGTCGCGAGCCTGGTCTTCGTCAACGCGCGCGGCACCGACATCCGGCGTGTCCACGACATCCCGTACCCGAAGGGCGTGCGCAAGATCCCCACGGCCACCGGACGGCGCGCCTGGCTCCCGGGCTCGCGCACCCTGCCGCCCGAGAAGCGCTCGATCATCCTCGAGGTGGTCGTGCGGATGCTCTTCCACACCCTGATCGTGGTCTCGGTCTACCTGCTGCTGGCCGGCCACAACGCCCCGGGTGGAGGGTTCGCCGCGGGGATGACGACCGGCCTGGCGCTCGTCGTGCGCTACCTCGCCGGCGGCCGCTACGAGCTCAACGAGGCCGCACCGGTGGACGCCGGGCGGCTGATCGGCCTGGGCCTGGCGATCGCTGCGCTCGCGGCAGTGCTGCCGATGGCCTTCGGCGGGGTGGTGCTGCAGTCGGCGATCCTCGAGGCGGTGCTGCCGGTCGTGGGCGAGGTGAAGCTGGTGACGTCGGTGCTCTTCGACATCGGCGTCTACCTCGTGGTGGTCGGCCTGGTGCTCGACCTGCTGCGGGCCCTCGGAGCCCAGATCGATCGCGACATCCAGCGCGCGCTGCGCGAGGCGGAGGGCAGTCCGGCATGAGGTCCACGACGTGGGAGGCACCGCCATGGAGGTGAACCTGACGCTGGTCGTCATCACGGCCGGGCTGATGGGCTGCGGGGTCTACCTCCTGCTGGAGCGCAGCCTGTCGCGGGTCCTGGTCGGCCTGGTGATGATCGGCAACGCCGTGAGCCTGGCCTTCCTCGTCGCCGGGGGTCCTGCGGGCCGGGCCCCGATCGTGGAGGACGGGGTGACCACGGGGATCTCCGACCCGCTGCCGCAGGCGATGGTCCTCACCGCGATCGTCATCACCCTGGCGACCACCGCCTTCGTGCTGGCCATGGCCTACCGCAGCTGGCAGCTCAACGGTCACGACGACGTGCAGGACGACGTCGAGGACGCCACCGTGCGTCGCCTCGCCCTGCGCGACGCGACCTCCGACGCCTACCAGGCCACCACGTCGGACTACCCCGGTGACGACTCCAGCGGCGACGCCGGTCAGGCGCCCGAGGACGACCCGGTGGTCGCGTTGCACGACGAGCGGGGCACGACGTGAGCGCGCTGGTCCCGCTGCCCGTGCTGCTGCCCATCCTGGGTGCGGGGGCCTCCCTCGCCCTCTCCAGCTACCCGCGGGTCCAGCGGTGGCTCAGCCTGCTGGTGCTCGTCGCGGTCGTCGCGGTCGCCGCGGTGCTGCTCGTGCAGGCCGACCAGGAGGGCCCGCAGACCGTGTGGATCGGGGGCTGGCCCGAGACGCTCGGGATCGTCCTGGTCGCCGACCGGCTGGCCGCGCTGATGCTGCTGGTCAGTGCCGTCGTGACCCTCGCGGTCCTGGCGTACTCCGTCGCCCAGGGCATGACCGAGGACGAGGAGGGTGCGCCGATCTCGGTCTACCACCCCACGTTCCTGGTGCTGGTCGCCGGCGTCGCCAACGCCTTCCTGGCCGGCGACCTGTTCAACCTCTTCGTCAGCTTCGAGATGCTGCTCTTCGCCAGCTACGTGCTGCTGACGCTCGGCGGCACCGCTACCCGCCTGCGTGCCGGCACCATCTACGTCCTGGTCAACCTGCTGTCCTCGACGCTCTTCCTCATCAGCCTGGCGGTCGTGTACGCCGCCACCGGCACCCTCACGCTGGCCCACCTCGCGGTGCGGCTCGAGGAGCTCCCGGACCACGTGTCGCTGCTGGTGCAGCTGCTGCTGCTGACCACCTTCGGCATCAAGGCGGCGGTCTTCCCGCTCTCCTTCTGGCTGCCCGACAGCTACCCGACGGCACCGGCGCCGGTGACGGCCGTCTTCGCGGGGCTGCTGACCAAGGTCGGCGTCTACGCGATCCTGCGGGTGCAGACCCTCCTCTTCCCCGGCAGCCCGCTCACCGACCTGCTGCTGTGGGCGGCCCTGCTGACGCTCCTGGTCGGCATCCTGGGCGCGGTGGCGCAGTCGGACATCAAGCGCATGCTCTCCTTCACGCTGGTCAGCCACATCGGCTACCTCGTGATGGGGATCGCGCTCGCCAGCCGGCTCGGCACGGCGGGCACGACCTTCTACGTCGTCCACCACATCACCATCCAGACCGCGCTCTTCCTCGTCCTGGGGCTGGTGGAGCGCCGGGCCGGCAGCACGGCGCTGATGCGGATCGGCGGGCTGGCGCGGATCGCCCCGCTGCTCGCGGTGCTCTTCTTCGTCCCGGCGATGAACCTCGCGGGGATCCCTCCCTTCTCCGGCTTCATCGGCAAGGTCGGGCTCTTCCAGGCCGCGCAGGCGGACGACGGCTGGTTGGCCTGGACCCTGGTCGGTGCGGGTGCGCTGACCAGCCTCCTGACCTTGTACGCCGTGGCCAAGACCTGGGCGGTGGCGTTCTGGCGCACGCCCCGCGAGGCGCACGAGGCGCTCGCGGCCATCGGCGGGGACGGCGAGCCGATCCCGGGCCACGACACCGGGCTCGTGCACGAGCACCGCGGCCACGTGCACACGCCCAGCGGGGTGGTGTCCAAGCAGGACATCGAGGAGGCGCGGCGCCTGGGCGACGACGACACCCCCGACCGCGACTTCCACACACTGATCGAGGCCGGCGAGGACACGAAGGACTCCCCGCTGGGCATGCTGCTGCCCGCTGGGCTCCTGGTGGCGCTGAGCGTGGTGCTGACCCTGGTGGCCGGTCCGCTCTACGCCTACGGCGACCGAGCGGCGGTCGACCTCCACGACCGGCGGCCCTACCTCACCTCGGTCCTCGGGGAGGACCTGCGATGAGCCCGGTGACCCGGACCCGGCGCGACGGGACCTCGCGACCGGCGCGGCACCGCGCGGTCCAGCTCCCGGCGGTGGTGGTGCTGACCCTGGTCTGGCTCGCCCTCTGGGGCTCGGTCGCGCCGCTCTACGTCCTGGGCGGGGTGCTGGTCGCGGTGGGCACCTGCCTGGTCTTCCCGCTGCCGCCCGTCGACCTCGCCGCCCGGGTGCGCCCGCTCCTGCTGCTGGCGCTGCTGGGCCGCTTCCTCGTCGACGTCGTCCGCGCCAGCGTGCAGGTCTCGCGGGTCGTGCTGACCCGGGGCCACGTCCGCAACGCCGTGGTGGCCGTGGACCTGGAGAGCTCCTCGGACTTCGTGCTGACCCTGGTGGCAGCGATGCTCTCGCTGGTCCCGGGCTCGGTGGTGGTCGAGGCGCGGCGCTCCACCCACACCCTCTACCTGCACGTCCTGGACGTGCCCGACGCCGAGGCGGCCGAGGCGTTCCGTCGCAGCGCCCTGGAGCTGGAGCAGCGGGTCCTGGCCGCGCTGCCGCCCCGCGCGAGCGAGGAGGTGCCCGCGTGAGCGTCGTGCTCCTCCTGGCGACCGCGATGCTCGTGGCCGCGGCGATCCTCCTGACGATCCGAGCCACCATCGGCCCGACGATCCTGGACCGCAGCGTCGCGCTGGACGTCCTTGTCGCCGTCACGGTGTGCGGCATCGGCCTGCACGTGGCCTCGACGGGGAAGACGGTCGCGCTGCCGATCGTGCTGGTGCTCGCGGGCTTCGGCTTCGTCGGCGCGGCCAGCGTCGCGCGCTACGCCAGTCGCAGCGACGACCTGGAGGCCGGACGCGACGGCGCCGAGGAGATGCGGGGGGACCGACGATGACGTGGACGGTGGCGCTCGACGTCGCCGCGGCGGCCTGCCTGCTGACCGGCGCGCTGCTCGCTCTGGTCGCCGCGATCGGGGTGCTGCGGATGCCCGACCTGCTGAGCCGGATGCACGCCGCGACCAAGCCGCAGGTGCTCGGGACGGTGCTGGTCGTCCTCGGGGTGGGCCTGCGGCTGCGCGACCCCTCGACCGTGGCGTTGCTCGCCCTGGTCGTGGTGCTGCAGATGACCACGAGCGTGGTGTCGAGCCACCTGATCGGGCGCGCCTCGTTCCGGGCCGGGCAGGTGCGTCACGACCTGCTTGTCGTCGACGAGCTGAGCGAGGTCCTGGACCACGAGGAGCCGCGGGGGGCGCCCTAGCTGCACGCGGCCGCCGCCGCACCCCGAGGGTTGGGTGGTCGGCGACAAGACCGGCACCGCGAGCTGGGGCACGCGCAACGACATCGCCGTCCTCGAGCCGCCGGGCGGATCGAGCGGTCGGGTCAGGCAGCCGCTGAGGGCGGCAGGCTGCGGATGAGCTGCCGCAGGCGACGGTGGTCCAGGGACGCCCCTTCGGCGTCGGCGGCCACCAGGACCTCGGCATGCATGTCGGGTGAGACCAGGTAGACGTGCGGTGACAGCGGGAACGGCTCCTGGGCCCAGGCGCAGAGCGCGTCGAAGGCCATCCCCACGGACACGTCCAGCACGGAGTCATCGACCGGGAAGTGCAGCCACATCTCGAACTTGTGGGGGACCGCGACCAGGACGCCGGACGGTGGGATCTCTCGGCGCAGGGTCCGGCGCAGCGCCTCAGGCAGGACCATGACGCGGCTGGCTCCGAAGGAGTCGTCGGCGCGGAGCACGTCGACCCACGAGCCTGGGAGGTCGGGGTCGAGGCGACGACGTACGTGTTGTGGCAGGGGGAGTGCCGCGAGGTTCACAGGCCCGAGGGCCCGCGGCTTGCGCGACGGGCCCCCGGGTGCAGCAGGTCAGCGACTCAGATGTCGTAGTTCTGACGCGGGATGGCTGCTGACCTGCGCAAACGCTCGATTTCAGGGGGCTCGTGGGCCGCGCCGGGGCCGCACGTCACCGAGTCGCAACGCGCGCCGCGACGGCGGTTGGACACCAGTTTGACCCTTTCACGGCTCTGCCCATGGTCATGGACCAAGAACCCGCGTGCTCTGACACCTCCCAGCGTGTCACTCCCGACGATCTCAGAAGCTCTTGCCACGGTGCGCACAGGCTCCTCACAAGCTCGCGCCGCAGGTTGGTCTCACCAACCCGCAGCACATCGAGGAGCACCCATGAGCCAGCCGTTCTTCCTGCGACGCGCCCTACGCCGCGCCGGCGCGACGGTCGCCGCGACCGCGCTCGCGGCGTCCACCGTCCTGACGGTGGTGCCGGCCCACGCGGCCACGGTTCCTCCACCGGCTAGCGCGCCTGAGGTCGACTGGCCGGGCAGCCCCGGCGACCCAGCGTTCGGCCCGGGGTACGGCGGCTATGGCCCGAATGCGGGTCTCGGCCCGTACGGCGGCTACGCCTCGCCGTACGACCAGGTCCCGGTGACCGCGGGTCTCGACGCGACCGACGCGACGACCGCGCAGTCACGGGGAGTGGTCATGGTCTCGACGGTGGTCGAGTTCGGGTCAGGCGAGGGAGCGGGCACCGGCATGGTGATCGACGGCGACGACGGCGTCGTCGTGACCAACCACCACGTGGTCGAAGGAAGCACCGAGGTCACCGTCACGGTGGCCACGACGGGTGAGACCTACGACGCTGAGGTCCTGGGCACCGACGCCCTCCATGACGTCGCCGTCCTGCGGCTCGTCGACGCGCCCTCGATGCCAGAGGTCACGACGAACACCGCCACGCTCGACGTCGGGGACGCCGTCACTGCGGTCGGTGACGCCGGCGGGGACGGCGGCACGCTGACCGCGGCCCCGGGCACCGTGACCGACCCGCACGAGCCGGTCACGGTGAGCAACGACGACGGCACCGAGACGACGATCCGCAACCTCATCGAGGTCGACGCCGACATCATCTCGGGCGACTCCGGGGGCGCCCTGCTCGACGGGGACGGGGATGTCGTCGGCATGAACGTCGCAGCGTCGAGCGGGCGCAGCGACATCGTGGGCTACGTCATCCCGATCCGGCGGGTGCTCCGCATCGCCGACGACATCCTGTCGGGGGAGGAGTCCTCGACCGTCTCGGTCGGGTACGACGCCTTCCTCGGCGTGCAGCTCGCCTCGGGGACTGGAGCGGCCACGATCGCAGCCGTCCTCGAGGGCGGCGCGGCCGACGAGGCCGGCCTCCGGGCGGGCGACATCGTCACCGCCGTTGCCGGGACGGCCACACCGACCATCGCGGCGCTACGCCGGGCCGTCGCCTCGCACGACGCCGGCGACGAGGTCCGGGTCGCCTGGACCGATTCGCTGGGTGAGGCCCACAGCGCCGACCTCACCCTCGGGCGCGCCCCCGTCGCCTGAGCCCGACGGCCGCGCCCGCTGGCGCGCCGTCACCCACAGGTGCCTCACAGCCCTACGCCAGCCCCTCACCAGGTGTGCCGCCCATCGTGGGGGCACCCTCCTCGAACCCAAGGACTTCTCGCATGATGACGTACCTCCTCGCCGGCGCCGACGTCGCCGCCGTCCTCGTCCTGGCCCTGGCCATCTACTTCCCGCGACACCGGCGTGCGGACCTCGTCGTCGCATTCCTCGCCTTGAACGTCGGTGTCCTGGCCGTCACGATCGCGCTGTCGAGCAGCGCCGCCACCATCGGCCTGGGACTGGGCTTGTTCGGCGTGCTGTCCATCATCCGTCTGCGCTCCGCCGAGCTGGGACAGCACGAGATCGCCTACTACTTCTCCTCCCTCGCGCTCGGCCTCATCGGCGGCCTGGGCTTCGACGACCTGACGCTCGCCGTGGCCCTCATGGGCCTGGTCGTCGGCGTGATGGCGGTCGCCGACACCGCCGCACTTCGCCGAGGCGCCCGTCAGCAGATCGTGGTGCTCGACTCGGCGATCACGAACGAAGCGGACCTCGTTGAGCGTCTCGAGCTGGTCCTGGACGCCCGCATCCACCGTGCTGTCCCGCTGCGCGTCGACCTCGTCAACGACTCGACGACCGTCGACGTGCGTTATGCGCAGCAGGCGTCACGAGCGACCATGCCCGAGTCGGAGCGCACCACCGGCGCCGCGTCGAACACCCTCGCGGCCCGCTGACATGGACGCCTTCGCTGAGCTGCCGTCCGTCGACCTCGAGAGCGTCAACTCCACCTCCCAGCTGCTCACCCGCACCGACCGCAAGTACGTCGTGCCGCTCCCCGACCTCGGTGCCCTGGTCTCCGGCGTGCGCGGTCTGCGAGTCCTCGAGATCGACGACCGGCGCGCGTTCCGCTACGAGTCGACGTACTTCGACACCACGGACCTGACCAGCTGGGCAGGGTCGGCGCACCCCCGTCGCCGCCGATGGAAGGTCCGCACCCGGCTGTACGCGGACACGGGCGAGCAGTGGCTCGAGGTCAAGACCCGCAGCGGCCGGGGGGAGACCGTCAAGGAACGGATGCCGTGCCACAGCTCGTCCAGCGAAGAGCTCAGCGCCGAGGCGACGGCCTGGGTCGGTGAACGGCTCGTCGGAGCGGGGGTTCGCGGGGTGGACGCAGGCGGCCTCGTCGCGACATTGCGCACGGCGTACCGGCGCTCCACCCTGCTGCTCCCGGACGGCGGCGGACGGGCGACGGTCGACGGCGACCTGCACTGGTCCTCCGCGTCCGGCAGCGTCGGGCTCGACGGCGCGCTGGTCGTGGAGACCAAGAGCCCCCCGGGATCGCCCGGCCCTCTCGACCGCCGACTCTGGGCGCTGGGGCACCGCCCCGTTCGCATCTCCAAGTACGGCACCGGGCTCGCCCTCCTGACGCCCGAGCTGCCCCGCAACCGCTGGCACCGCGTCGTGACCCGCGACCTTGCCCCCGCACTCTCGATCCGACAGGAGCTCCCTCATGACGTCTGACAATTCCCACGACAACCTGCCCGACGCGTCGGGACGGTCGCTCTTCGGCACACCCAAGCGGCTGACGGCGGCGCTGGCCGTGCTCGCCGTCTTGACCATCGGAGGTGGTACCGCCGTCGCCGTGCTCCGCGACGAGTCCAGCGCGGCCGCCGGGTCGGTGGCGACCTCGGCCGCCTCCGTGGGAGAAGGGGAGGGCATCTGGGACGCCGGCACGGTGCACGACATCACGGTGGACGTGGACGCCGACGCCGTCGCCGACATGATCGACGTCTACCAGGAGACCTCGGAGAAGGAGTGGGTTGAGGCCACCGTCACCATCGACGGCAAGACGTTCGAGCGGGTGGGGATGCGCCTGAAGGGAAACTCGTCCCTGCGCGGGTTGGAGGACGGCGCTGACCCTGCGGAGCTCCCGTGGCTGGTCCGTCTCGACGAGTTCGTCGAGGACCAGTCGCTGGACGGCTGGACCGACTTCGTCATCCGGTCCAACAGCAGCGAGACCGCGCTGAACGAGGCGGTGGCGCTCGAGCTGCTCGCCGAGGCGGGACTGGCCAGCGAGCACGCCGTACCAACGTCGTTCTCGGTCAACGGCGGCGACGCGCAGCTGCGACTGGTCGTGCAGGCGTTGGACGAGCAGTGGGAGGAGGAGAACTTCACCACCGAGGGCATCCTCTACAAGGCCGAGGCCGGCGGCGACTGGTCTTGGCGGGGCACCGACCCGGACGCGTACGACGAGATCTTCGACCAGGAGACCGGTGAGGAGGACCTCACCCCGTTGATCGAGCTGCTGGATTTCGTCAACAACAGCACGGACGCGGAGTTCGAGGAGGGGCTAGCGGAGCGCCTCGACGTCGAGGCGTTCGCGCGCTACCTCGCCTTCCAGGACCTCATCGGCAACTTCGACGACATCGACGGACCGGGCAACAACTCGTACCTGCGCTACGACGCAGAGTCCGGCGGATTCACCGTCGTCGCGTGGGACCACAACCTCGCCTTCGGCGGTTCACCGGGCGGCGGCGGTCGCTCCTTCGGTGGGGATGGCGAGCGGCCCGAGGGCTTCGAGCCACCGGAGGGGTTCGACCCGTCCGAGGGCTTCGAGCCACCGGAGGGCTTCGAACCTCCTGAGGGCATGGAGATGCCTGACGGGGGTGCTCGCCCTGGCGGGATGGGATTCGGTGGCATGGGGGGAAGGTCGAACGTGCTCGTCGAGCGGTTCACCGCCGTGGAGAAGTGGGACGACCTCGTCACCCAGGCGAAGACCGACCTGGTCGCCAGTCTCTACAGCAGCGGCGTGGCGGAGGAGGTCGTCGACCGCTGGGCCGGCGTGCTCGCCGACCACGCGAGCGACCTCGTGGACCCTGCGACCGTGGCCGACGAGGCCCAGGCCATCCGCGACTTCGTCGCCGAGCAGGAGTGACGACGACCATGTTCCGCACGGCCGCCGGGAAGTCGCGCCACACGACGCTCACCACCCCGCCCTGGCCGCGGCGCTGCTCACCGCCAACTACCTGCTGCTCGGGTCCCTCGTCGGCGTGGGGCTCGCGCTCCTTCCTGCACAGCTCGTCACCGAGCTCGCTCCCGGCGGTGAGCTTCTCGGCGCAGCGGCGGTTCGTCTTCGCGAGCTCACAGGAGCCTCACAAGGACAGGCCATCTCGCGGACAGGTCGCCCGAGCAGAGTCGTCATCACCGGGCATCCCGGCCTGACGCTCTCGAAAGGTACTACCGTGCGACTCTCCACGTTCCGACAGGCTCTGGCTGCCACCGCTGCCACCGCTGCCACCGCCGTCCTTGCCGGCTGCAGCTCGTCGACCGCCGTCAACTCCACGTCACCCACGAGCTCCAGCACGTCCTCGGGCGGATCATCGGCCAGCACGGCCGCGGTCACGGACGCCACCACGGTGGCCGACGCAGTCGCCGACAACGTCGAAGTCGAGGCGGGCGACACGGCGTACGACGAGTCCGACGTCGTGGACGTGAGCCTCCAGGGCTCCACGGCAACCGCTGAGAGCGACGCCGTGTCGACCGACGCCGGGACCGTGACGATCACCACCGCCGGGACGTACCGGCTCAGCGGTGACCTCACCGGACAGGTGGTCGTCGACAGTGCGCTCGACGGGGTCGTCCGGCTCGTGCTCGACGACGCGACCATCACCTCGGACACGACCGCCGCCATCGACGTCGTGGACGCACAATCGGTGGTGGTGGTGCTCGCCGACGGGACCAGCAACACCCTGGCTGACGCGACGACCTACGACGACACCTCGGAGGAGGCGCCGACCGGCGCGCTCTACTCGACCGCCGACCTCACGATCGGTGGCACGGGCTCCCTCACCGTGACGGGCAACGCGAACAACGGCATCGTCGGCAAGGACGGCCTGGTCATCACGGGGGGCACGGTCGAGGTCACCTCACCGGACGACGGGATCATCGGCAAGGACTACCTGGCGATCACGGGCGGCGACGTCACGGTCGACGCGGTCGACGACGGTCTGAAGTCCGACAACAGCACTGACGCCGGCTCCGGTTTCGTGCTCATCGAGGACGGCACCGTGACCGTCGACTCCCAGGGCGACGCCGTCAAGGCCGTCCAGATCCTCATCGCGGGCGGGACGGTCGAGGTGGTGGGATCCAACGAGGCCCTGGAGGCCTCTGTGGTCATCATCGATGACGGTGACGTCCAGCTGCACGCCGCGGACGACGGCATCAACGTCGCGTCCGCCGACGACAGTGCCGCCACCGACGGCGTCGGTGGACCCCCCGCCGGAGGTCCGGGCGGGGCCGGCATGGAAGTCGACGACTCGCTCAACCTGGTCATCAACGGCGGCACCGTCGAGGTCTGGTCCAGCGGCGACGGGCTCGACTCCAACGGTCACGCCACGATCACCGGAGGTGACATCACCGTCTACGGTCCGACCGCTGATGGCAACGGCGCCCTGGACGTCAACGGCACCTTCGAGGTCACGGGCGGGACCCTGGTCGCGACCGGTAGCTCCGGGATGATGGTCGCTCCCTCGGCCGACTCCGCCCAGGGGTGGATCGCCACCGCCCTGCCCGCCACCGCCGTGGCCGGGTCCGAGGTCGTCATCACCGACGACGACGGCACGGAGCTCGCGACATACACGGTCGAGAAGGACTTCGCCTCGGTCGTCTTCTCGTCCGCCGACGTCGAGCAAGGCACGACCTACACCGTCTCCGTCGACGGGACCGACACCGACACCACCGTCACCGCCGGCGACGCGCCCGCAGGGGGCCACGGCCCCATGGGCGGCTGAGCCGCGCTCCCCCCGCGCGTACCTACGACACACACCAGGAGAAACGACATGATCTCAGGAGCCCACCCCACGAGCCCGGACCCGCACGCGTCCGAGCCCACCACCGGCACGAGTAACACCGCCCAGCCCATCCGTCACGAGGATGCGGAGGCGGTCAGCACTCCAGCCGCCGCCACGCCGACCGCCCCGCGCAGGTGGAGCCGGGGAGTCCTCCGCGGCCGCAGGGCGCTCGCGACCGGCGTCACCGTGGCCGCCCTCGCCATCGGCGGAGCCGGCTTCGGCGTCGGGTACGCCGTCGGCGGCGACGGAGCCCCGGCGACGCAGCAGGTCCCTGACTTCGACCGTGGCAGTGACGGCTTCGGTGGTCCTCCGGACGGGATGCGCGACTTCCCGGGAGGACCGATGGACGGACAGACCGATGGCGGAACCGGCCCGGGCTCGGGTGGCACCGGTCAGGCGCCCGACTTCGACGGGGACGGCCAACCCGACCCCACCGATCCCGACGAGGGCACGACGCAGGACGACGACTCGTCAGACGCAGCCCAGGACTCGACCCAGCAGGGCTGATCCGCCGCCCACGATCCGCACCCCGGTCGCTGCCAACCCCCGAGGCGCGGCCGGGGTGAGCCTGCTGTGTCCGGATGTTCCGAGCGCGCCCATCTCCGATGGCAGCGGTCCCGACAGGTGCCGACAGTTCGATGTCACGAACGATCCGTACCGCGACAAGGAGAAAGCATGTCGAGCACCGTCGACGACAGCGACGCAGCCGTCGTCCTGCCCATCGGCGAGGATGATCTCCGCCGAGTGCATCGAGAGGTGAGCCGTTTCCGGCTGAGGTACAAGTTCGCGATCGACCAGGTGGCAACGAAGATCGCAATCCTCCGTGAGGAGTTCGAGCAGACCTACGACCGCAGCCCCATCGAGCACGTCCGGAGCCGCCTGAAGTCGCCCGAGAGCCTGTTCGCCAAGGCTGGCCGGCGTGGCTGCGGCACGTCGCTCGAGTCCATCGCGGAGGAGGTGCTCGACATCGCCGGGGTGCGCGTCGTGTGCCCCTTCGTGTCCGACATCTACTGGATCAGGGACATGCTGACGCGTCAGTCCGACGTCACCGTCCTCGAGGTCGAGGACTACGTGGCGACGCCCAAGTCGAACGGCTACCGAAGCCTGCACCTGAACATCAAGGTCCCGGTCTACCTGTCCGACCGGACCGAACATGTTCCCGTGGAGCTGCAGATCCGCACCATCGCCGTGGACTTCTGGGCCACCGTCGAGCACGACATCTACTACAAGTACGAAGCGACGGTGCCGTCCTCGCTGCTGGCCGAGCTGAGCCACGCCGCCGCCACAGCAGCCGACCTGGACACGAGGATGGAAAGGCTCCGTGACGAGGTCCGCGGCCTGTAGCGAGCAGCTGCGTCCGACTCAGCCGGAGCGCACCGCTCGCGGGTCAGGCAGCACCCGCTGCCGGGCTTCCCGGAGCGAGCTGGACCTGGACGGTGGTGTCCCCAGGACGGCTGCGCAGGTTGACGCGGCCGCCGAGGGCGTCCACGATCGCAGCCACCAGGGCGAGTCCCAGGCCGACGCCGCCCTCACGGTGGCGAGCGGCATCTCCGCGGGTGAAACGCTCGAAGGCGCGGTCGACCAGGTCAGGCGGGAAACCGGGGCCGTCGTCGTGGACGCTGAACCCGCCGGCATCGGCGGCAACGGTCACCGTGGTCCCGGGCGGCGTGTGCTTGCGCGCGTTGGTGAGCAGGTTCGTGATCACCTGGTGGAGCCGTTGCTCGTCGGCCCGGACCTCGATGACGTCGTCGGGGAGGTCGAGTCGCCAGATGTGGTCCGGGGCGAGGACCCGCGCGTCGCTGACGGCCTCGAGCAGCAGGCTGGTGAGGTCGACGGTCTCCGCGACGAGGGGGCGGCCGGCGTCGAGCCGGGCCAGGAGGAGCAGGTCCTCGACCAGCGAGGTCATCCGCTTCGACTCCTCGTCGACCTTGGCCAGTGCGGTCCGCAAGGCGATGTCATCATCGGGACGCAGGCGGGCCAGCTCGGAGTAGCCGGCGATCGTCGCCAGGGGCGTGCGCAGCTCGTGGGATGCATCCGCGACGAACTGTCGCACCTGCTGCTCGCTGCGATGACGGGCGTCGAGCGAGTCCTCGACGTGGTCGAGGAGCCGGTTGAGCGCGCTGCCCACCTGACCGACCTCGTTGCGCTCGTCGGTGAGCCTGGTCGGTACCCGCTCCTCCAGCGTGATGTCGCCGGTGGCGAGCTGAAGCTCGGCGACGCGGTGAGCCGTGCCGGCGACCTCGCGCAACGGCGCCAGCTGACGCCGTACGACGAACGCCGCCGCCGCCGCTGCGACCACCAGGCCGGCCAGCGTGGCCAGGAGCTCGAGGCGGATCAGGTTCGTGATCGTCTCGTCGACGTCGGACCGCGGCAGGCCCGCGACGACCTGCCCGTCGGGGAGGTCGGCGACAGCGACGCGGTAGGAGCCAAGACCTTCCAGCTCGACGGTCTGCGGCTCGTCGGCCTCCGGGAGCTTCGTGAGTGACCGGAGCTGCGCGGTCGTGAGCTCAGCGGCGTCGAACGCGCGGTTCCCGTCGGGCTCGGAGAGCACCAGGCCGCGACCCTCCCCGGTCGCAGGCAGCACCGCCACGAGCGTGCCGTAGCCGGCACGGAAGTCCTCGGACCGGTCGCCCGGCTCGTCCGGCAGCGGTAGCGCGGCAGGCGGTCCGCCCCCTGGGCCGTTCAGCGCACGGTCGAGCTCTCGAGTCACGTCGGCGTCGAGCCGGCCCTCCAGGTGGTCATGCATCGCCACGGTGGTCGCGGTACCGATGACGGCGGCGGTCAGGGCGACCAGAAGGACGACAACGCCGACCAGCCGCCAGGTGAGAGTTCGAGAGGCTGCTCGGGCTTCGCGGATCATGGCGCCGGCTTCAGTACGTACCCCGCGCCGCGCATCGTGTGGATCATCGGCTCCCGACCGGCGTCGACCTTCTTGCGGAGGTAGGAGATGTAGAGCTCGACCACGTTCGCCTGCCCGCCGAAGTCGTACTGCCAGACCCGGTCGAGGATCTGGGCTTTGCTGAGCACGCGTCGCGGGTTGCGCATGAGGAAGCGCAGCAGCTCGAACTCGGTGGCGGTGAGCGTGATCTCCTGACCGCCTCGGTGCACCTCCCGACTGTCCTCGTCGAGGGTGAGGTCGCCGACGACGATCACGTTGCGGTCCTCGGGCTGCGCCGCCGTACCGGCGCGCCGCATCAGGGCTCGCAGCCGCGCGACCACTTCCTCGAGGGAGAAGGGCTTCGTGACGTAGTCGTCGCCTCCGGCTGTCAGTCCGGCGACGCGGTCCTCGACCGCGTCGCGAGCAGTGAGGAACAGGACCGGTACCTCCGGGGTGTCGGCCCGGACGCGGCGCAGCACCTCGAGCCCGTCGAGGTCCGGCAGCATGATGTCGAGGACGATGGCGTCGGGTCGGGTCGTCCGTGCGACTGCCACCGCATCGGTGCCGGTGTGGGCCATCTGCACCTCCCACCCCTCATAGCGGAGTGCCATGGCGAGGAGCTCGGCGATGTTGACCTCGTCGTCCACCACCAGCACGCGGACCGGAGAACCGTCGGGACGGGCGAGTCTCATGGCGCAATTCTTGCCCAGTTGCCTGTGCGGTTGCTGTGACGGACCTGTCTGTTGTTGGCATGCCAGGCGGGTCGATCGGTTCGAGGGTGTGCGGGACAGTGGGTAACTCCGCCTGCGGGACGGCTCGTTCTCACCGGCAAAGCTCGATGGCGCTGCGCTTCGTGCCAGACGTCCAACTATGGAGTCGGCTGGGCGTCATTTGCCCGGGGTCGCGTGGCGGCCACGCATCAACAACTCCTCGACCGGCCGGGACGGGCGACGACATGTCGAGTTTGATGACCCGGGAAACGTGGGGCACATGGCCGCCTCATGAAACGGCAGTGTGGAGTTCGAAGCGTAGGCCGAGCGCGTTGGTCACCTTGAGGATCGTCGACCACGTCGGGTTTCCCTCGGCGGAGAGCGCCTTGTAGAGCCCGTCGCGGCTCATATCGACGCGACGGGCCAGTTCGCTCATGTTCTGCGAACGAGCGATCACGCCAAGGGCTCGGGGGACCGCGGTGGGGTCCTCGCCGGACTCCTCGAGAGCGATCGCGAGGTAGCCCGCGACGTCTTCGAGGTCGTCCAGGTAGTCGGCGGGATCGAACCGCTGGTACTTCTCAGTGGTGCTCATCGGGATCCTCCTTCCTTTGCCGATCTGCACGCCATTCATATGCGAGTTTCTGAGCCTTCTCGATGTCATTCTGCTGGCTCGACTTGTCGCCGCCGAGTTAAGTCCCCGATAGTGGTGTAGCGCGGTCGCCGAGATCGTCACCGGTGTGTACGGATGACGGAGCGCCGGGTTGCCACCCGAAGACGCCATTGCGGTCGGGCCACACGAGCGCCAGTGCCTGGGGCTTGCGGCGATGGAACCATCCCGACCAGGTGACCGTCTCCGCGAGAGCGAGGTCGGTCGCTCGCTCAACGGCCACCGGCACTCCTGCCAGGACGCCTTCGATCGCGTCTCCTGGGACCAGCCGCAACCCATTCATGATTCGTTCAGCGACGCCGTTGAGGCACCGGTGCATGAGTCGGTGGTCCAAGCCCGACATGAGAAGTTCCGGGTGGCCGACACGATGGCCGAGCCCGATCGTGTAGGCGAAGGCTGGTCCTTCGTTGTGATCGGCCTCCGAGTGGTTCTGGTGTTCGGGGACGTCGCAGCCGGCGCCCGCGGCCACCATGATCACCTGCCAGCCGTGCTTGAGCACGGTGTCGATGACACGACGGTCCTGCTCGTCGTACGACTCATCCGGTCGGCAGACATGGCAGTCGCAGCCCGGCGCGGCCGGCAACGGTCCCATCCATGGCTCGGTGTTGGACATCGCCCCTCCTTGGTCGCGATCAGTCGTACCCCACCAGCTTGTGACCGCCCCCGGCTTATCCACAGCCGAGCTGCCGGGCGTTGATCGAGCACGCGAGGACGCGGAGGCTGTGGTCCATGGGATATCAGACAGACTTCATCGGCTACCTGCAGCTCGAGCCTCCGCTGGGGGCCCTCGAACGGTCGTTCATCAACCGGATCTCGGGTTCGCCGTTCCTGCAGGAGCCGGGCGGTGCACTCCGTGTGGCGGATGAGGATGAGGAGGTCCTACGCGAGCTCACGAGAAGTGCGCCTCGGGGATGGTCCAACTGGACCTCGTGCCCTCAGGGGTGCTGCCTGAGCTATGACGGCGGCGACAAGGCGAACCACATGGCGCCGTGGCTCAAGTTCCTGATGGCCACCTTCCTCGTCCGTGGGGCCACGGCTGAGGGCATTGACGGATTCACCTGTAACCACGTCCTGAGCGGTATGGTCGTCGGCTCGCGCCGTGACACCAGGGAGCTCTACTCCATCACCGTCCGCGACAACGAGGTCGAGGTCGAGCTCCTGTGGCCCGGCAACCCGAAGTGGAGCGACTACCCGCGGCTCGCCTATCAGACCGAAATCGACCGTTTTCGTAGTTGGGTCGCCGATCGGAAGGCCCGCGAGTAACACGTGTTGCATCGCCAACGGCGAAGGCCCCGGTTTGATAACCGGGGCCTTCGGGTCACAGACGCTGCTCGAGTTTGAGCTCTTGTCCCTAAATGTCGTAGTAGAGCTCGAACTCGTGCGGGTGCGGCCGCAGCTGCACGGGCGCGATCTCGTGGGTGCGCTTGTAGTCGATCCAGGTCTCGATGAGGTCCGGCGTGAAGACGTTGCCCACGGTCAGGTAGTCGTGGTCGGCCTCGAGCGCGTCGAGGACGGCCCCCAGGCTGGTGGGGACCTGGGCGATCTCGGCCATCTCGTCCGGCGGGAGCTCGTAGATGTCCTTGTCGATCGGCGCGGGCGGCTCGATCTTGTTCTTGATGCCGTCGACACCGGCGAGCATCAGGGCGGAGAACGCGAGGTAGGGGTTCGCCGACGGGTCGGGGAACCGGGCCTCGACGCGCTTGGCCTTGGGGTTGGCGCCCGTGATCGGGATGCGGACCGAGGCCGAGCGGTTGCGCGAGGAGTAGACCAGCGAGATGGGGGCCTCGTAACCCGGCACCAGGCGGTGGTAGGAGTTCACCGAGGGGTTGGTGAAGGCCAGCAGCGACGGGGCGTGCTGGAGGATGCCGCCGATGTACCAGCGGGCGGTGTCCGAGAGGCCGCCGTAGCCGGTCTCGGAGTAGAACAGGGGCTCCCCGTCCTTCCACAGCGACTGGTGCACGTGCATGCCCGAGCCGTTGTCACCGAAGATCGGCTTCGGCATGAAGGTGACCGACTTGTTGGCGTGCCACGCGGTGTTCTTGATGATGTACTTGAACTTCATCACGTCGTCGGCGGCCTTGAGCAGCGTGTCGAAGCGGTAGTTGATCTCCGCCTGACCGGCCGTGCCGACCTCGTGGTGGGCACGCTCGACGAGCAGGCCCGACGCCTCGAGGTTCTTGACCATGTCGTCGCGCAGGTCGCCGTAGTGGTCGTACGGCGCGACGGGGAAGTAGCCACCCTTGAAGCGGGTCTTGTAGCCGCGGTTGTCACCCTCCTTGCCGGAGTTCCACCACCCCTCCTCGGAGTCGATGTGGAAGTAGCCCTCGTTGGGGCCGGTGGAGTAGCGCACCGAGTCGAAGATGTAGAACTCCGCCTCCGGGGCGAAGAACGCGGTGTCGGCGATGCCTGTGGTCGAGAGGTAGGCCAGCGCCTTGCGCGCGATGTTGCGCGGGTCGCGCGAGTAGGCCTCGCCCGAGATCGGGTCGTGGATGAAGAAGTTGACCGCCAGCGTCTTCGACGTCCGGAAGGGGTCGATGTAGGCGGTGGTCGGGTCCGGGAACAGCGACATGTCGGACTCGTTGATCGCCTGGAAGCCGCGGATCGAGGACCCGTCGAAGGCCAGGCCGTCCGTGGCCACCGACTCGTCGAACGAGGAGACCGGGACGGTGAAGTGCTGCATGATGCCGGGAAGGTCGCAGAAGCGGATGTCGATCATCTCGACACCCTCGTCCTTCACGTACTTGAGGAGCTCGTCGAAGCTCTGGAACATTCGTCCTCCTGTGGCGCGCTCCCAGCGGGGCAGCCGGCCGATCTGTGAAGAGTGGACAGCCCTCGGCACCGTTGCCGCAGACGTGTGCCCTCACCCTAGGAGGGCGGGGGTTTCTCGACCGTATCGGAAGTGTTTCCGGGATGTAACAGCCTGTCCGGGGCGCCGCCACCTGCCTGCCGGTGCCTGCCCGGTCCCCGCCTAGGCTGGCCCCGTGACCGCACCCGTCGCGCTCGAGGCCGCCAGCTGGCCGCGCCGCATGCTCGCCCTGGCCGTCGACTGGTTCGCGTGCACGCTGATCCTTATCTTCTTCGTCGGCAGCGACGTGTGGCTGGACGGCGACTGGACCAACTTCGTCGTGCTGGGGATCTTCGTCGTGGAGTCGGCCCTGCTGACCGCGACCGTCGGCGGCTCCTTCGGCCAGGTCGCCACCCGGTTGCGCGTCGTCCGCGCCAACGGCGACCCGCGCCCCGTCGACCTGCTGCCGGCCTTCGGGCGGCAGCTGCTCGTGGGCCTGGTCATCCCGCCGCTGGTCTTCCGCCCCGACGGTCGCGGCCTGCACGACATGGCCACCGGCACCGTGTGCGTGACCCTGCAGACCGCCCTCGGGCGGACCGCGCCCGTCCGCTAGGTCGGGACGCCGAGACGCCTGCTGGTCCTGCCGCGGAGGGCATACGCTCGAGGACATGCGCACCCGTCTCGCCACGATCGCCCTGACCGTCCCGCTCGGCCTCGCCGCCCTCACCGGGTGCGGAGGTGACGACTCCGCCGATGAGGCCGCTCCCGCAGGCTCCGGCTCCAGCGCGGGTGCCGAGGAGGAGACCGACGCCGAGGACGACGGCGACGCCGAGGACGACGGCGACGCCGAGGAGGTCTCGGTCGCCGCGGGCGAGGAGATCAGCGCCGAGGAGTTCACCGACCTGATGGTCTCCGCGTTCGAGAAGGCCACCACCGCCGACATCACCATGGAGATGACCGCCGGCGGCCAGGAGATCGAGTCTGTCGGCCAGGCCGACTACCGCACCCAGCCGCCGTCGATGCGGATGGAGATGAGCGGCATGGGCGGGATGGGCGAGATGACGATGATCATGGTCGACAACGTGATCTACATGCGGGTCGCGCAGATGGACGACAAATTCATCAAGCTCGACCTCGACGACCCCGCCAACCCGATGGGCGACTCCTTCACCAACCAGCTCGACCCGCGCGCCCAGGCCGAGGTCATCGAGGCCGGCCTGGTCTCCGCGACGTACGTCGGCGAGGAGGAGGTCGGGGGCGAGGACCTGGACCGCTACACCGCGGTCGTGGACTCCGAGGCGATGTTCGAGCAGATGGAGCTCGACCCGGCCGCCGCGGGCGCGCTGCCCGAGGAGGTCACCTACGACCTGTGGTTCGACGACGAGGGCCGTTTCGCCCAGATGGTCGTCGACATGGGCGCGACGGCCGGCGAGGTCGCCATGCGCTTCGAGAACTGGGGCACCGACGTCGACATCGAGGCCCCGCCGGCCAGCGAGGTCACCGACATGGGAGCGATGACCGGCGTGAGCTGAGCGGGAGGGTCAGCGCCCGCGCATCTGCGAGCGCAGGCCCTTCATGCTCGTCGGCACCGGGCCCTTGGGCAGCGGGACGGCCGAGCGGGTGGCATCCAGCGCCTTGATCCGGTTGAGCACGTCGGTCATGTCCGCGGGGCGCAGCGTGCGCTTCTTCTTCTGGATGTGGCGCATCAGCTTGGGCAGCGGGACCTCGCCCTCGCCCCGGCCGCAGACGACCTCGTGGATGGTGATCTCCGAGGCCACCCGCTCGTGCTTGCGGCGCTCGGCGGCCAGCAGCGAGCGGACCCGGCTGGGCTGGCCCTCGCCGACGAGCACGATGCCCGGGGGACCGACCACGCGGTGCACGACGTCCTGCTGCTTGGTGAAGCCGACCGCGGGGTCGACCTTCCAGCCGCGACGCAGCATGTTGAGGGCCGCGGCGGCAGCGCCGGGCTGCCCCTCCATCTGGGAGTACGCCGCCTTCTGGGCGCGCCGGCTGAAGACGATGAGCACCGCGAGGGTGCCGAAGAGGGTGCCGCCGACGACCGCGAGGATCCACTCCAGGACGCCGCTGCCGGGCAGGATCCAGAAGAGCCCGAACCCGGCCAGGCCCGCCACCAGGAAGACCGCCAGGAGGACCAGCCCGATGCGCTTGTCGCTGCGCTTGGTGATCCGGTAGGTCTCGACCAGCTGCTGGCGGCGGTTCATCGAACCGGGAGCCGGGGGAGCGGTCTGCTCACCCTTCGCGGCCTTCGGGGTGCGGGCGGACTTCTCGCTGCGTGCCATCGGCGGTGCGTGCCTCGTTCTTCTCTGGCGGTCCGGGGGGTGGACGCCCGGTGGGCGGACGGGTCAGACGGTGGCGCCCTGGCGGGCGTCCATCGCCTGACGGTACAACCGACCGGCGCGGTAGGACGAACGCACCAGCGGGCCGGACATCACCCCGGAGAAGCCGATCTCCTCGGCCTCGGCGGCCAGCTCGACGAACTCCTCGGGCTTGACCCAGCGCTCGACCGGGTGGTGCCGCAGCGAGGGCCGGAGGTACTGCGTGATGGTGATGAGCTCGCAGCCGGCGGCGTGCAGGTCGACCAGCGCCTGGCTGACCTCCTCGCGGGTCTCGCCCATGCCGAGGATGAGGTTGGACTTGGTCACCAGGCCGAAGTCACGGGCCTGGGTGAGCACGTCGAGGGAGCGCTCGTAGCGGAAGGCCGGGCGGATCCGCTTGAAGATCCGCGGCACCGTCTCGACGTTGTGGGCAAGCACCTCTGGCCTGGACTCGAAGACCTCGGCCAGCAAGTCAGGTTGGGCGTTGAAGTCGGGGATGAGGTTCTCGACGCCGGTCTCGGGGTTCAGCTCGTGGATGGCGCGGACCGTCTCGGCGTACAGCCAGGCGCCGCCGTCCTCGAGGTCGTCGCGGGCGACGCCGGTGATGGTGGCGTAGCGCAGGCCCATCGTGCGGACCGACTCCGCGACCCGGCGCGGCTCGTCGCGGTCCAGCGGCTCGGGCTTGCCGGTGTCGATCTGGCAGAAGTCGCAGCGCCGCGTGCACTGGTCGCCGCCGATGAGGAAGGTCGCCTCGCGGTCCTCCCAGCACTCGAAGATGTTGGGGCAACCGGCCTCCTGGCACACCGTGTGAAGGCCCTCGGACTTCACCAGGCCCTGGAGCTCCTTGTAGGCCGGGCCCATCTTCGCGCGGGTCTTGATCCACTCCGGCTTGCGCTCGATCGGGGTCTCCGCGTTGCGGACCTCCAGTCGGAGGAGCTTCCTGCCGTCGGGTGCCGGTGCCTGTGCCACGGGCTCGACTCTACGCCGGTGGGCCAGGTCACCGGACATCGGTGAGGGGGTGCCCGGCGGCATGTCGGGGAGGCGCCCAGGAGGCGGCTCAGGGGACGTCGCGGCGGCGGAACGAGACGACCGAGGCGACCACGACGACCAGCAGCCCGGTGCCGAGGTAGAGCCCGCCGTCGGTGGCGCTGATGGTGCGCTCGCCGTCGCACTCGGGGCCGCCCTGGCCGGCGAAGCACTCGGGCGGCACCGAGGACTCGTCGTAGTAGGAGGCCCCGTCCTGCACGACGGCCAGGACGTTGAGCGGCGGGGTCCAGCGCGCGCTGCTCTGGCCGACGATGCCGAGCAGGGCGCCGCTCGCCACGGCGAGGGCGAAGAGCACGCCGACCGTCGCCACGGTGCTGCGGAAGAGCATCGTCAGGGCGTAGCCGGCCAGCGCCGCGGCCGCGCCGAGCGCGCCGGTGCGCAGCACCTGCTCGAAGCCGTCGCGGACCACGCCGTCGGGCACCGGCAGGTCCCGGCTCGCGGCCAGGCCCAGCAGTCCCGACCAGTACGCCGCCAGCACGGCGGTCCCGAGCAGGCCGGCGACCAGCACCAGGGTTGCGGCCTTGGTCGCCCAGACGCGACCGCGTCGCGGCTCGAAGAGCAGCTGGTTGCTCATCGAGCCGGTGTTCCAGTCGTGGCCCACGAAGGTGGTGCCGGCCAGGACCAGCAGGAGCAGGACGAGGGTGCTCGCGGCCAGCACCCCGTCGCCGAGCTCGTTCTGGACCGAGAGCGGCTGGCGACCGCCGTACCAGCCGGCGATCAGCTCGCGGCAGGGGCCGGGGTCGTCGGTCCCGATCTCGAGGTACGCCTCCGGCCGTCGCTCGCACCGGGTCACCTCCCGCTGCGCGTACCGGTCGGCGAGCAGCGCGTCGACCTCCGCCTCGGTCATCGGGCGGCTGCCCCAGGCGGTGCCCGCGAGCAGCAGCGCGGGCAGGACCACGGCGGCGACGAGGAGCAGCAGGACCGCCCGTCGCCAGCGCAGCCGGGTCACCTCGACCCGGAGCTGTCCAGGGATCGAGGCGCTCACGAGGCCTGCCCCCGGTCGACGGGGCCCTGCCCGGCCAGGCCCTCGCCAGCGGTGAGGGAGAGGAAGTAGGACTCCAGGTCCTGCCGGGCGGGAGCGAGCTCGGTGACCCACACGTCCTCCCGGGCCAGGAGCCGCGTCACGGCAGCGGGGTCGTCGGTCTGCACCACCAGCGCGTCGGCTGGCTGGTCGGGCTCGCCACCGGTGACCGCGAGACCCGCGGTGCGCAGGATGCCCGCGGCGGCCGCGGTGTCGGTGCTGCGCACCCGGAACCGGTCGGCGGCACCGAGCAGTCCCTCCACCGCGCCGGAGGCCAGCACCCGGCCCTGGCCGATGATCGTGACCGAGGAGCAGACCTGCTGGACCTCGGCGAGGATGTGGGAGCTCAGCAGCACCGTCGTGCCGGACTCGCCGAGGGTGCGGATGGTCTCGCGCACCTCGCGGATGCCGGCCGGGTCCAGGCCGTTGGTCGGCTCGTCGAGGATGAGCAGCGTCGGTTGCTTGAGCAGGGTCGCGGCGATCGCGAGCCGCTGCTTCATGCCCAGGGAGTAGGCCTTGTAGCGGTCGCCCTCGCGACCGGAGAGGCCCACGGTCTCGACGGCGGCGTCCACGCGGGAGTCCGGCGCCCCGATGGAGCGGGCGAGCAGCAGCAGGTTGCGACGGCCGGAGAGGTTGGGGGAGAACTTCGGGGACTCCACCACGGCACCGACGCGGTCGACCACGTGCGGGAGCCGGTCGGGCACCGGCTCGCCGAGCAGCCGCATGGTGCCGGCGCTGGCGCGCGCCAGCCCGAGCAGCATCCGGATCGTCGTGGTCTTGCCCGAGCCGTTGGGGCCCAGGAAGCCGTGGACGCCGCCCGCCTCGACGTGCAGGTCGAGGCCCGCGACGGCCAGCCGCGTCCCGCGGCGGGTCCGGAACTCCTTGCGCAGGCCTGTGGTCTCGATGACCGGCCCCGAGTGGCTGCTCACCGTGGCAGCGTCCCACGCGGGCGGCGGCGGGCGGGGCCAGCAGCGCCCCCTGCGTGTCGGAGCGTGGTCAGGAGGTCCTGGAGGGCGAGAGGACCTCGATGCGCGGCCCACCCACGGCGGCGCGCCCGGGCTCGGGCCGCGGCTCGTAGTCGGGCGTGGCGGCGTACTCCTCCCAGCGCAGGAGGCGCTCCAGCTCGCGCTGCAGCACGGGCAGCACCTCGGTGACGGGCACCTCGCGGCCGGTCTCCAGGCTCAGCGAGGTGACGCCGGCGTCGCTGATGCCGCAGGGGACGAACCGGTCGTACCAGGACATGTCGACATCGCAGTTAAGCGAGATGCCGTGCATCGTCACCCCGCGCGAGACCCGGATGCCGATGGCGCCGATCTTGCGCTCGGGGCGCGTGGCGTCGGCGCGCAGCCAGACCCCGCTGCGACCCGGCACGCGTGCGGTCTCGATGCCGAAACCCGCGCAGGTGGCGATCATCGCCTCCTCCATCCGGCGCACGAAGTCGACGACGAGCACGTGCTGGGGGAGCCGGACGATCGGGTAGGCCACGAGCTGGCCGGGGCCGTGGTAGGTGATCTTGCCGCCGCGGTCGACGTCGATCACCGGGGCGCCGCCGGGGTCCGCGGGCCGCTCGTGCGGGTCGGTGCGCTTGCCGGCGGTGTACGTCGGGGGGTGCTCGAGCAGGAGGACGGTGTCCGCCCGTGTGCCGTCGACGACCTCGGCGTGCACGACGCGCTGGAGGTCCCAGGCCTCGAGGTAGTCGATGGCGCGGGCGGGGGAGTCGCCGAGCCCGACGACCTCGAAGGCGGTCATGCCTCCGACCCTACGCCCGTCCCCGACGGGCTGCCCCGGGCTCAGGGGTCGAGACGGTCCAGCCCCGCGCGCACCACGCTCGCGACGTCGGGGTCGCGGAAGACGAAGCCCTGGTCCAGCAGCGCGGCAGGTCGGGCGTTCACCGAGCCGAGCAGCTCGGGGGCCATCTCCCCGGCGGCCACCTCCAGCACCTTGCCCGGGACGGTGGCGAAGGAGGGCCGGCGCAGCGCCTTGGCGAGGGTCTTGGTGAACTCCGCGTTGGTGGGGGTCTCCACGCAGCACAGGTTGACCGGGCCGTGGGCGTCGTCGTCCTCCGCGAGGTGGAGGACGGCCGAGACCCAGTCGCGCAGCGAGATCATCGGCATCCGCTGCTTGCCGGAGCCCAGCTTGCCGCCCAGCCCGGTCTTGAACAGCGTCGACAGCGGGCCGAGCGGGGCGCTGCGCCGGTCCATCACCGGGGAGGTGCGCAGGACCACGACCCGCGCGCCGGCGTCGCGGGCGACCGTGGTGGCGTCCTGCCACTCGCGGGTGACCCGGGTCAGCAGGGCGTCGCCGCGGCTGTCGGAGGTCTCGGTGAGCACCTCCTCCCCGCGGTCGCCGTAGTAGGCGATGCCGTTGCCGGCCAGGAAGACGGGTGGCCTCTCGGACCGGGCCTCGGCGATCGCGCGGGCCAGCAGCCGGGTCGTGGTGACCCGGCTCTCCATGACGTCGCGCGCCCACTTCTTGGAGTGGACGTTGCCGACCAGGGGTGCGCCGGCCAGGTTGACCACCACGTCGGCCGCGGCGATCACGTCGCGGTCGTAGACGTCGGCGTACGGGTCCCAGGTCGACTCGCCCGGACCGCTCGCCGGTCGTCGCACGAGCCGGGTGGTGCGGTGCCCGGCCCGGTCCAGGGCTGCGGTCAGGTGGGTGCCCAGGAACCCGGAGGCACCGGCGACGACGACGTGGAGAGCCATGCCGCCAGCGTGCCAGGGGCCCGGCTCACCCGGCCAGGTGCGACCACCGCGGCGCCAGCTCGCGCCAGGGGCCCGCGTCGACGGCGCGGCCCTCGGCCAGGACGACGACCTGGTCGGCCCGCGCCAGCGCAGCGGCCTTCGACGTCGCACCGATCACCGTGGCGCCGCGCTCGCGCAGCGACTCCCACAGCTCGATCTCGGTGGCGGCGTCGAGCGCCGAGGAGACGTCGTCGGCCAGCAGCAGCTCGGCGTCGCAGGCCAGGGCCCGGGCCAGCGCCAGGCGCTGCACCTGCCCGCCGGACAGCCGCACGCCACGGTGCCCGACCAGTGCGTCGACCCCGCCGGCCTCGGCGACGTCCGAGCCCAGCCGCGCGGCCGCGACGGCCGGCTCGACCGAGCGGTCAGGGTGGTCGAGGGCGACGTTGCCGCGGAAGGTGCCCGACAGCACCCGCGGCACCTGGGCCACGTGCGCGACCCGGCCCGGGCGCAGCTGGAGCTGTGGGTCGTCGAGCGCGCGGCCGTTCCAGTGCAGGTCGCCCGTGCTGCCGATGAGCCCCGCCATGGCGGCCAGCAGCGAGGACTTCCCCGACCCGACCTGGCCGAGCAGGAGCACCAGCTGGCCGGCCTCGACGTCGAGGTCGACGTCCTCGACACCCAGGGTGCCGTCGTCGTGGACCGCGGTGAAGCCGCGCAGCCGCAGGGCCTGCAACGGCTCGCGGTCGACCGGCGCGGGAGCGGGAGAGGTGCCGTGGACCAGGTCCAGGCCCTCGGGCAGGTCCATCAGGTCGCCACCACCGGCCAGCTCGCTCGTGGCGCGCATCCAGGCCTTCGTGCCCGGGGCCTCGGTGACCACGGCGCCGGCGACCCGCCCGAACCAGTCGAAGCCGCTGACCGCGTTGGCCACCAGCAGCGCGGTGGCCAGGCCCCAGCCGCCGCCCACGAAGACCGCCCAGGCCGCCACGACGCCGCACTGCACCATCACGATGGGTACGCCGTCGAGCATCGCCTGCACGCGGTGCTCCCGCACCTGCGCCTCGACGCGGCCGTCGTCCACCTCGCGCAGGTGCCGGTGGACCGCCGGCGTCGCTGCGGCCAGCTTCACCGTGCGCACCGACTCCAGCGCGGAGACCAGCGACCGGCCGAAGCGGGCCCGGGCCGCGGAGGAGGCGGCGGCCGAGCGGCCGGCCACCCGGCGGCCCAGCGAGGAGGCCAGGGCCGAGACGACCATGACGAGCAGCAGGATGCCGCCGGCCAGGAGGCTCTGGGCGATGAGCGAGGTCACCAGGGCGATGAGCAGGCCGTTGCTGAAGTCGACCCACCGGTCGGCGTACCGCGCGAAGCGGTCGGCGTCCATCGCGCGTGCCACGGCCTCGCCGGGCGGGGTGCGGTGCAGGCGGCGCTGCTCGGTCTGGCCCTGCAGGACCGCCGCGCGCACCCGCAGCATCACCGCGACCCACCAGCGGGGGTAGCGGCGGATGGCGGAGGCGAGCAGCTGCGGAGCGACCAGGATGGAGACGACGAGCGCGCCGGTGAGCGCCCAGGGAGCGCCTCCGGCCTGCAGGTCGGCGACCACCAGGCCCCACAGCCAGCCGGTGACCGCGCCGAAGGCGCCGGTGAGGGCGGAGAGCAGGAAGAGCCAGATCGCCACGAAGCCCCACCGCGGCTCGATCATGAGCGCGTTCCAGGTGCCCCGGGTCAGGCTCGGGACCGGCTTCAGGGCAGGCGGCTCGGGCGGGGTGCCGGTGCGACGCGCGGTGCCGATGCCGACGTCGAGCGAGGAGTGCGCCACCGGCTCGTCGGCCTGGTGCGCCTGGTCGCTGGGGTCGCCGGCGCCATGCTCGTCGAGGGCGTCGTGGCCCGGTCCGGTGCTCGAGGCCTCCAGCAGGGTGCGGAATGGGCCGGGGCGGCTGACCAGCTCGGCCCGGGAGCCTTCCTGCACCACGCGGCCGTGGTCCATCACGACGACCTGCTCGGCGCGGGCGGTGGTGGTGAGGCGGTGGGCGACGAGCAGGCCGGTGCGGCCGGTCAGCAGCCGGTCGGCCGCGCGCACCACCCGGGCCTCGGTGACCGGGTCCATCCGGGCCGTCGCCTCGTCGAGCACCACTACGTGCACGTCGCGGACAAGCAGCCGGGCGAAGGCGACCAGCTGCTCCTCGCCGGCGGACAGGGTCAGGCCGCCGGGACCGAGGGCGGTGTCCAGGCCCTGGGGGAGGCCGGCCACCCAGTCGGTCAGGGCCAGCTCGGCCACGGCCGACTCGACCCGCTCGCGCGGCAGGTCGGCGAAGAGCGCGATGTTCTCGGCGAGCGTGCCCGCGAGGATCTCGGTGCGCTGCGTGACCACGCCGACCCGCGCGCGGAGCTGCTGCAGGTCGACGTCGAGCACGTCGACGCCGTCGAGCAGCACCGTGCCGGGGCGCGGCTCCACCGCGCGGGAGACCAGCGAGGCCAGCGTGGACTTGCCGGACCCGGTGCGGCCGACCAGGGCGCACGTGGTGCCTGCTCGCACGGTGAGGTCGACGCCCTCGAGGGCGAAGGTGCCGTTGCCGCCGTAGCTGAAGTGCAGGTCGCGGAAGCGCACCTCGGGCACCCGGTCCGACACCGGCAGGCCACCGGTCGGCTCCGGCGCGGCCGCGAGCAGCTGGCGGAGCCGGAGGACGGCACCGAAGCCGGCCTGCAGGTCGGGCAGGTGCCGGGCCAGCTGGTCGACCTGGCCGACGAACTGCGTGGTGACCAGGAAGAGCGTCACCAGTGCCCCGGTGGAGAGCCGACCGTCCACGACCAGCGCGACGCCCGCCACCCCGGTGGCGGCGAGCATCGCGTGCAGCAGGGTGCCGGTGCGGCGACCCACGCTGGCCTCCATGGCCAAGACCTCGTCGAAACGGCGGTGCAGGGTCGCGGCCAGCTCGGTGCACCGGCGGACGACGTAGGCCTGGCCCAGGCTGGTGCGCAGGTCGTCGCGGGCGGCGATGCCCTCCTCCATGGCGGCCGCGTGGTCGGTCCAGGCCATCTCCTCGATCACCTTGCGGCGCGAGATCTCGGGCAGGCGGGACTTCACGAACCAGAACGTCGCCACCGCCGAGACCGGGAAGAGGATGAACGCCGGCCACCAGGTCAGGCCTGCCACGATCCACAGCGGGCCCGAGGCCAGCAGCGTGCGCATCGCCATCCACACGCTCTGCCGGAGCAGCGTGCCGACCTCGTGGGTATCGTCGTCGACGCGGTCGAGGACCTCGCCGACGGCCTGCTCGGACAGCTCGGCCAGCGGCTGGGCCATGGCGGCGTCGAGCAGGTCGCCGCGCAGCCGACCGGCGGCCCGGTCCACGACCCCGGCCCAGACGGTGCGGGCCACGGTGTCGACCAAGGCGCCACCGACGACGCAGAGCGCGAGCAGGCCGACCAGGCCGGTGGTGGGGTCCTCGGCCAGCCGGCCGGCGACGACGGTGCCGAGGCTGGTGCCGACGGCGGCCACGAACGCGCCGAGGACGCAGGCGAGGGCGACCGGCCCGCGGAGCCGGCGCCAGTCGACGGGCTGGCGGTGGGCGGTCGCGGACGGACGGGGCTGGGGTGGCCGCTTCGTGGGCGGCGAGACGGTGCTGGTCACGGTGCTTGCACCGTAAGTCCTGGCACCGACGGTGCGCTCCTCAATAACGCTGGGGTCACGGCGCCGGCAGGGCACGCTGGACCCCGGGCGCACGACGGCCCGCCCGGGCTGTCCCGGGCGGGCCGTGCGGTGGTGCTGTGGGTCAGACCTCGAACGAACCCGACTCGAGGCGCTGCTTGACCTCCTGGAGGAACCGACCGGCGTCGGCGCCGTCGACCAGGCGGTGGTCGTAGGTGAGCGCGAGGTAGACCATGTGGCGCACCGCGATCGTCTCGCCGAGGTTCGGGTCGTCGATGACCACTGGGCGCTTCACCACGGCACCGGGGCCGAGGATCGCGACCTGGGGCTGGTTGATGATCGGGGTGTCGAAGAGCGCCCCGACGCTGCCCAGGTTGGTGATCGTGAACGTGCCGCCCGACAGGTCGTCGGGGGTGATCTTGTTGGTGCGGGTGCGCTCGGCGACGTCGGCGATCTTCTTGGCCAGGCCCGAGATCGACAGGTCGCCGGCGTCCTTGACCACCGGGGTCAGCAGGCCCTTGTCGGTGTCGACGGCGAACGCCACGTGCTCGTGGTCGTGGAACGTGACCTCGCCGGCCTCGTCGTCGATGGTCGCGTTGAGCTTGGGGTGCTGCTTGAGTGCGTCGACGGCTGCCTTCGCGAAGAAGGGCAGGTACGACAGCTTCACGCCCTCGCGGGCCGCAAACTCGGCCTTGGTCGCCTCGCGCAGCCGCGCGATGTTGGTGACGTCGACCTCGACGACCTGGGTCAGCTGCGCGGAGGTCGCCAGCGACTCGTTCATCCGCGCCGCGATGATCTTGCGCAGCCGCGACAGCGGCTCGGTGGTTCCTCGCAGCGGCGAGGGGTTCACCGGGACCGGGGTGCCCGAGGAGCTGCGCGGCGCGGAACCGCCGGAGGCGGCGGGGGCCGGGGCAGCGGGCGCGGCAGCCGGCTTCTTGGCGGCCTCGGCCGCGGCGAGCACGTCCTGCTTGCGGATGCGACCACCGACACCGGTGCCCTCGACGGTGGACAGGTCCACGCCGTGCTGCCCGGCGAGCTTGCGCACGAGCGGCGTGACGTAGCCCGGACCGTCGCCCCCGGGTGCCGACGGCTGGGGCGCGGACTGCTGGGGTGCCTCCTGCTTCGGGGCCTCCTCCTTCGGGGGCTCCGAGGCACGCGCAGCCGGCTCGGAGGGGGTCTCCTGGGCGGCGGGGGCGGGCTCCTCGGCCTTCGCAGGCTCCGGCTCCGGCTGCTTCTCCTCCTGCGGGGCCTCCTCCTGGGGGGCCTCGGCGGGCGACGCGGAGCCGTCGCCGATCACGGCGAGCTCGGCGCCGACCTCGACGGTCTCGTCCTCCTCGACCTTGATCTCCAGCAGGGTGCCGGCCACGGGGGAGGGGATCTCGGTGTCGACCTTGTCGGTGGAGACCTCTAGCAGCGGCTCGTCGACGGCGACCTCGTCGCCGACCTGCTTCAGCCAGCGGGTCACGGTGCCCTCGGTGACCGACTCGCCCAGCGCCGGGAGCGTCACCGAGGTGCCGCCACCGCCGCCGCCGGAGCCTCCGGAGGAACCGGAACCGGAACCGGAACCGGACGCCGCGGGCGCCTCGTCCTGCTTCTCGCGCTCGGGGGTCTCGTCGCCGGGGGGCAGCTCGCCGGTCTCGGCCTCGACCTGCTCCTCCTGCTCGGCCTTCTTCTCCGCCTCCTGCTCGTCGGCGGGCTCGGCCTCGGGGGTGGCGGTGTCGGTGGACGCACCGGTCGACTCGCCCTCCTCGCCGATCATCGCCAGGACCGCGCCGACCTCGACCGTGTCGTCCTCGGCGGCCTTGATCTCCAGCAGGGTGCCGGCCACGGGGGAGGGGATCTCGGTGTCGACCTTGTCGGTGGAGACCTCCAGCAGCGGCTCGTCGACCGCGACGGTGTCGCCGACCTGCTTGAGCCAGCGGGTGACGGTGCCCTCGGTGACGGACTCCCCGAGCGCCGGGAGGGTGACTTCGGTGGCCATGCGATTCCTTCGGTAGCGGGTTGCGTGGGTCTGCGGTCTGCTGTGGGTGCTGCGGGTCCTGCGCGCGGTCGGGCGGTCAGCCGTGCGCGTGCAGGGCCTTGCCCGCGAGGGCCAGGTGGGCCTCGCCGAGCGCTTCGTTCTGGGTGGGGTGGGCGTGCAGGAGCGGGGTGACGTCCTCGGGGTGGGCCTCCCAGGCGCAGATGAGCTGCGCCTCGCCGATCAGCTCGCCCACGCGGTCACCGACCATGTGGACGCCCAGGACGGGGCCGTCGACCTGGCGGACGAGCTTCACGAAGCCCTGCGTCTGCACGATCTGGCTCTTGCCGTTGCCGCCCAGGTCGTAGGTGAGGGTCTCGACGGCGTCCGCGCCGTACGTCGAGCGGGCGGTCTCCTCGTCGAGCCCGACCGAGGCGATCTCGGGGTGGGAGTAGGTGACGCGCGGGATGCTCGACTCCGGCACGGGGACCGGGTCGAGCCCGGCGATGTGTTCGGCCACGTGCACGCCCTGCTGGAAGCCGCGGTGGGCCAGCTGGAGGCCCGGGACGATGTCGCCGACGGCGTACACGCCCTCGAGGTTGGTGCGGCCGTGCTCGTCGGCGAGGACGAAGCCGCGCTCCATGGCCACGCCCTGCTCGGCGTACCCGAGGCCGTCGGTGGCCGGCCCGCGACCGACGGCGACCAGCAGCAGCTCGGCCTCGATCGAGCCGGTGCCGCCCTTGTCGTCCTCGATGTCGACCCGGACACCGGTCTCGGTGCGCTCGACGCCGGTGGAGCGGGTGGCGGTGCGGAAGGCGATGCCGCGCTTGCGGAAGGCGCGCTCCAGGGCCTTGGACGAGGCCGGGTCCTCGGCCGCGACCAGGCGCGGCAGGGCCTCCACGATGGTGACCTCGGCCCCGAAGGAGCGCCACACGCTGGCGAACTCGCAGCCGATGACGCCGCCGCCGAGCACCACGACCGAGGCCGGGACGTGCTCCAGGCGCAGGGCGTGCTCGGAGGTGAGGACCCGCTCGCCGTCGACCTCGAGGCCGGGCAGGGTGCGGGCGTAGGAGCCGGAGGCGAGGACGAGGTGGCGCCCGGAGTAGGCCGTGCCGACGACGGTGACCTCGCGCGGGCCGGTCAAGGTGCCGCGGCCCTCGATCACGGTGATGCCCCGGCCCTTCACGAGGCCGGTGAGGCCCTTGTGCAGCCGGGCGACGACGCCGTCCTTGTAGGAGTTGACCCCCGCCATGTCGATGCCCTCGAGCGTGGCCCGGACGCCGAAGCGCTCGGACTCGCGCGCGGAGTCGGCGACCTCCGCGGCGTGGAGCAGCGCCTTGGTGGGGATGCAGCCGACGTGCAGGCAGGTGCCGCCGACCTTGTCCGCCTCGACCAGCCCGACCGAGAGACCGAGCTGCGCGGCGCGCAGGGCACAGGCGTAGCCGCCCGACCCCGCCCCGAGGATGAGCACGTCGAACTCCGTGCCGTGTGCGGGTGCGTGTCCGGGGTCGGCCACCGTGGTCCTTCGGCTCGTGTCGGGCTGGGCTGCTGCTCGCGCGACGGGTCCGGCGCGAGCGCCGCCCATCCTTGCACTACTGCGACCGCTCCCGACACCGACCCGAGGGTGGGTCGGGCAGACTGGTGCCATGGGACTGCTGGACCGCTTCCGCCGCGGCTCCGGGGCGAAGATGCGCAAGCCCGCCCGGGACGCCTACCGCACCGGCTCGACGCGCGTGCGCGCCGCCGACGGCGCCGACGTCGACCACCTCAACTCCTGGGTGGGTGAGCGTCGCGGGGTCGAGGGCTTCGTCGAGCCGCGCACCGCGGTGAGCGACGTGACGCTGCTGCTGGTGGCCCACGACGGGGAGTGGACCCGACGTCGGGTGCCCTCGGTGAAGTGGGCCCACGACTTCTGCAACCGTCAGCAGATCCCGTCGTACGACGCCGCCGTGGTGGGGGTGCCGCAGCGGATGCGGGAGTACAACTCCCGGCAGCGCCAGGCGCAGAAGCAGGCGCTACGCGACGAGCTGGACTCCTAGGACGGGCTGGCGTCCTAGGAGGCGACCAGCGCGTCGGCGAGGTTGACCAGCGTCGCGACCGCGAAGCCGGTGCCGCCGCTGGTGACGTGGCCCGAGGGCCCGCCGCTGGCGAAGGCGGGTCCGGCGATGTCCAGGTGCGCCCACGGCAGCCCGCCGGTGAACTCGCGCAGGAAGGCGGCCGCGAAGAGCCCGCCTCCCCACCGCACCCAGTCGTGCTGGGCGAGGTCGGCGACCTTGGAGGAGGTGATGCGCTGCTTCATCTCCTCGGGGATCGGCATCGGCCACATCGCCTCGCCGGCGGCCTCGGCCGCGGCCAGCACCTGGGCGACGGTCTCCTCGGTGCCCAGGACGCCGGCCACCTGGGTGCCGAGCGCCAGCACCATGTGGCCGGTCAGTGTGGCGACGTCGACGACGAGGTCGGGGGAGACCTCGACGGCCCGGCCGAGCGCGTCACCGAGCACGAGGCGGCCCTCGGCGTCGGTGTTGAGGATCTCGACGGTCGTGCCGCCGTACAGGCGCAGGACGTCGCCGGGGCGGGTGGCGTTGCCGGACACCATGTTCTCGGCCATCGGCACGAAGGTGGAGACCTTCAGCGGCAGGCCGAGGCGGGCGATCGCGAGCGTGGCCTGCACGACCGCGGCGGCCCCGGCCATGTCGCTCTTCATCTCGTGCATGGAGGTGGCGGGCTTGATGGTCAGCCCACCGGAGTCGAACGTGATGCCCTTGCCGACCAGTGCGAGGTGGGGTGCGTCCTTCGCCAGGCCCTTGGGGGCGTAGGTGATCTCGACCAGGCGCGGCGGGGCGTCGGAGCCCTGGCCGACGCCGAGGATGCCCCCGCAGCCCATCTCGGCCAGGGCGACCTCGTCGTGGACGGTCACCGTCAGCACCTTGCCGCGGCCCTTGGCGAGCGGGGCGGTCGCAGCCTGCACGGCCTCGGCGAAGAGCGGCGGGGTGAGGTCGCCCGGAGGCGTGTTGACCCAGGTGCGGCAGTCGGCGACGGACTGCGCGACCACCTCGGCACGGGCGAGCGCGTCGACGACCTCCTGCTTGCGGGCGGCCGGGGTGAGCACCACCACCTCGCCGGGGCCGTCGGTCGGTGTCGCGGTGTCGCGCTGGTAGGCGGTGAAGCGGTAGCCACCGAGCAGCCAGCCCTCGGTGACGGCCCGGACCTCGGCAGCGCCGGGGGTCGGCAGCGCCAGGGCCACCGTCGCCGCGTTGGGCACCGCGCGGGCGGCAGCGCCGGCGGCCCGGCGCAGGTCGGCGGTCGACGGGGTGCGGCCCAGGCCGACCAGCACGAGCACCGGAGCATTGATCGCGCCGGCCGTGGGGATGCGGGTGGTCTCGCCGAGGCTGCCCTTGATCGAGAGCGAGGCCAGCAGCGGGCGCAGCTTGCGGCCGTACGCCGAGGCGACGTCCTGCGCGCCGTCGGCCAGGGAGACACCGTCCTCCCCGGCGAGCACGCCCACCACCACGGCGTCGACCTTGGTCTTGGCGGGGCTGGCGCTGCGCAGGATGAAGGAGGTCACCCCGGCAGCCTAGGAGACGGGGTGCGAGGGGAGGGGCCCACGGTGCCCGCTGGGGTAGGTTCCACGCCATGTCGACGCCGCTGCTCACCTCGCCGCTCCACGCCCGGCACGAGGCGCTCGGGGCCAAGACGGCGGAGTTCGGCGGCTGGTCGATGCCGCTGGAGTACGCCGGGTCCGGGGTCGTCAAGGAGCACACCGCCGTGCGCGAGGCCGTCGGCCTCTTCGACGTCAGCCACCTCGGCAAGGCGACGGTCTCCGGGCCGGGCGCGGCCGACTTCGTCAACGCCTGCCTGACCAACGACCTGGGCCGGATCGGTCCCGGTCGCGCGCAGTACACCCTGTGCTGCGACGAGCAGACCGGTGGGGTGGTCGACGACCTGATCGCCTACCTCCACGCCGACGACGACGTCCTGCTCGTGCCTAACGCCGCCAACACTGCCGAGGTCGTGCGGCGACTGGCCGCCGCAGCCCCCGCGGGCGTCACCGTCACCGACCGCCACCGCGAGATGGTCGTCCTGGCGGTCCAGGGTCCGCGGTCCGACGAGGTGCTCACCGCGCTGGGGCTGCCGGTCGACCAGGACTACATGGCCTTCGGGCTCGGGGCGCACGCGGGCCACGAGGTCGTCGTGTGCCGCACGGGCTACACCGGCGAGCGGGGCTACGAGCTGCTCGCACCCAACGCCGCGGCCGAGTCGCTGTGGGACGCGCTGCTCCAGGCCGGTGCCGAGCACGGCATCCTGCCGTGCGGCCTGGGCGCCCGCGACACCCTGCGCACCGAGATGGGCTACCCGCTCCACGGCCAGGACATCTCCCTCGACGTGACGCCCGTCGAGGCCCGGCTCGGGTGGGCCGTCGGGTGGTCGAAGCCGGAGTTCTGGGGCCGCGAGCCGCTGCTGCGCCAGCGCGAGGAGGGTCCGCAGCGGGTGCTGCGCGGCATCGTCGCCACCGGCCGCGGCATCCCCCGCCCGCACATGCGGGTGCTGCTCAGCGCCGACGTGCCGGTCGGGGAGGTCACGTCCGGCACCTTCTCCCCGACCCTGCGCAAGGGGGTGGGGCTCGCGCTCGTCGCGGCCACCGTCGCCCCCGACGCCGAGGTGTCGGTGGACGTGCGCGGGCGCCGCGAGGTCTTCCAGCTCACCAAGCCCCCCTTCGTCGAGCCCTCGGTCCGGGAGGTCTGAGATGTCGCTGCCCGAGCAGCCCGCCACGTTCCGCGCACCGACCCCCGCCGAGCTGCCCTGGTGGTGGCGGCTGGAGGACGCGACCGGCGCCGAGGTGCGCCTGACCGGCGAGGCCGCCGCCGACCTCGACGGGCAGCGCTTCCCCAGCCAGGGCGACGCCGAGTCGTGGGTGGGCGAGACCTGGGCCGACCTGGCCCGCGAGGGCGTCGACGCCGTCACCCTCTTCGAGCTCGACCGACGGGTCTACGGCCCGATGTCGCTGCACGCCTGAGCCGGCCGGTCCAGGCAGTGGTCCAGGGGCCGGCGCGCCGCGCCCGCGCGCAGGCCGCCGCCGAGGCCGAGGAGTACGCCGCGGCGCGCCGACCCGACCTGGTGCGGCTCGCCGTGCTGCTCGGCTCCCCGCCGGACCACGCCGCGGTGCTGGCCGACCGCACCCTCGCCGGTGTCCGGGCCGGGTGGTCCGAGCTGGTCGCCGGCGACCCGGACGCGCAGGTCGTCGACCTGCTGCTCGAGCAGCGCGCGCTCGACCGCACCGCGTGGTGGCACCGCGTCCGCCCCGACGAGGTGCTGCCGCCCGAGCTGGCGCCCCTCGACCGGCTGGACCCGCGCACCCGGGCCGCGGTGGTGTGGGGTGCGCTGGGCCGCGACCCGGCCGGCGTGCCCGGCTCGGGGGACCACGGTGCGTGGGACCCGGGGCTGCCGGGCCTCGTGGCGCGGGTCGCTGCCGGCGTACCCGTGCCGCCGGAGGTGGTGCGGATCCCCCTGCGGTCCCGCTCCTCGCGCCGGCTGGTCCTCGGCGCCGCGGCCGCCGCGGTCGCGGTCGGGCTGCTCGTGCCCGCGCTCCGGCCGGACGAGCGACCCGCCGCCGACCCACCGCTCGGCCCCGTCGACGTCGGTGGGCGCCCCAACCCCGCCCCCGTCGCGTGGTACGCCGCCGGCCGGGTCCACCTCGACGACGGGTCGGCCGCGGTGCCGGACGTGGTGGCCCTGGTCGAGATGGGGGCCGGCGCGGTGTACCTCGACGTCGACGGGCAGGTGGTCGCGCTCTCCGGCGACGGCGGGCGGACGCTCCTGGGGCAGGCCGTGCTCGGGCCGGGCCTGGTGGGCAGCGCGGTGCGCGGCCGGGTCGCGTGGGTCACCGAGAACGACGAGGTCGAGGTCGCCGACGTCGGGACCGGGCGGGTGGTGGACCGGCTGGAGGTGGGGGACGCCGAGCAGGTGGGGCTGCTGCGGATGGTCGGCCCGGTGCTGCGTCTCACCGAGGGCGGCAGCGAGACCGCGTGGGACCTCGACGAGAACATGATCGGCGAGGTCGAGTCCGGCCAGGGGCAGGGCGAGCTCGTCGACGTCGTCGGCAGCACCGAGCTGCGCCAGCTCGACGGTGGCAGGGTCGCCGTCGACGGTCCCTTCGGTGGGCGGGTCGTGGTGCCCGGCGACGGGGGAGAGGTCTCCCCGAGCGAGGAGTTCGTGCTGACCCGCACCGGCGAGGGCGGGCTCGGGGTGCGGGTCTTCGATGCCGGCACCGGCGAGGAGCGCGCCTCCGGCACCACGCGCGAGGACCTCGTCCTCGACGTGCGCTTCACCGGGGCCGACGAGATCACCTACCTCCTGGGCGACCGGGCCTCGCTGCCCGACGGGACCGGGGTGGGCCGGGCGTCGGGCGCCGGTCCGGTGGAGGTGCGGACCTGCCAGGTGCGCCGGGAGTTCTGCGTCGTGCACGCCGCCGGGCCCGGGTTCGGCGAGACCGCCGCGCTGCTGGCCCGCTGAGCGACCGCCGCAGGCCGGGGGCCGGCGCGGGGTGGCAGGGTGGGAGGCGTGGAGCACCCCTACCGCTGCGTGGACGTCTTCGGCTCCGGCCCCCTGACCGGCAACCCGGTCGCGGTGGTGCACGACGCCGACGGGCTCGACGAGGAGCAGATGGCCGCCTTCGCGCGGTGGACCAACCTCTCGGAGACCACCTTCCTCCTCGCGCCGACCGACCCGGAGGCGGACTACCGGCTGCGGATCTTCACCCCCGGTGAGGAGCTGCCCTTCGCCGGGCACCCCACCCTCGGGTCCGCGCACGCCTGGCTCGAGGCCGGCGGCACGCCGTGGCAGGACGGCGTGGTGGTGCAGGAGTGCGCGGCCGGCCTGGTCCGCGTGCACACCGGCGAGCGGCTCGCCTTCGAGGCGCCGCCGCTGCGCCGCTCGGGACCCGTCGACCCCGACGACCTGGTGCGGATCGCGACGGCGCTGCGCCTGCACGTCGGCGACATCGTCGATGCGGCCTGGGTCGACAACGGACCCGGGTGGGTCGGGGTCCTGCTCCCGGACGCCGCCGCGGTGACCGCGCTGCACCCGGACTGGGCCGCCTTCGACGGCCTCGACATCGGGGTCGCCGGGCTGCACCCGGCCGGCGGGGACGTCCAGCTCGAGGTACGCGCGTTCTGCCCGGGGCTCGGCATCACCGAGGACCCGGTCACCGGGAGCCTCCAGGCCGGCCTCGCGCAGTGGCTCGCCGCCACCGGACGGTTGACGACGCCGTACGTCGCCGCGCAGGGCGCCGCGCTGCGCCGCCGCGGCCGTGTGCACGTCGAGGAGCGCGCCGGCGCCCTCCTCGTCGGTGGCGCCACCGTGACCACCACCGTCGGATCGCTGCGGCTCGGGCCGTGACTTGGACGGGGGTGGGACCGTTGGACACACCATGGACACCCGTCAGCGGACCCGACGCCTGATCCTCGCCGCCCTGGCCGCACTCGGCCTGGCGCTCCCGCTCGCCCTGGTCGGCGCCACCGCGCCCGCCACCGCGATCGTCGGCGGCAGCCAGGCCAGCGACGGCCAGCACCCCTTCATGGTCTCCCTGCAGACCGCGGGCTCGCGGGGCAGCGACGGCCACTTCTGCGGTGGCTCGGTGGTCGGCAAGCGGTGGATCCTCACCGCGGCCCACTGCACGATCTTCGAGCCCGGCGACGTCCAGGCGGTCGTCGGGCGCACCGACCTGACCGCCGGCGGCGGCCAGGTGCTGCGGATCGCGCGGATGGAGGTCCACCCCGACTACGCCGACACCGGCTCCAGCGACGTCGCGCTGTGGCGCACCACGAAGAAGATCAAGGCCCCCCGGATCGCGCTGCCGACGGCCGCCGACGACGCCCTCGAGGCCCCCGGCAGCACGCTGACCGTCGCCGGGTGGGGTCACGAGGTCTACCAGGCGGGCTCGGTGCAGGACCGGCTCAAGACGCTCGACGTGCGGGTCACCAGCGACCTGGAGTGCGTGACCAACACCCTGGTCCTCGGGTTCGCGGAGGCCACCGAGTTCTGTGCCGCCGAGCTCGGCGGTGACTCCTGCCAGGGCGACTCCGGCGGCCCGATCTTCGGCACCCGCGCCGACGGCCGGGTGGTCCAGCTCGGCGCCGTCTCCTACGGGCTGGGCTGCGCCCTCCCGCTCTTCCCGGGTGTGTACGCCGAGCTCAACAGCCCCACGATCCTCAGCTGGATCCGCGCCACGATGCGGGCCGCCTGACCCGCCCGACGGGACTGCGCCCGGCGCCCCGCGCCGCGGGGTAGCGTCTGCCCCGTGCAGGCCTACCTCGACCTCCTCCGCCGGATCCTCGACGAGGGCGTGGAGCGCACCGACCGCACCGGCACCGGCACGCTCTCGGTCTTCGGCCACCAGACGCGCTACGTCCTGGACCCGGCGCTGGGCGGCGGCTTCCCGCTGGTGACGACCAAGAAGGTCCACACCCGCTCCGTGTTCGGCGAGCTGCTGTGGTTTCTGCGGGGCGACACCAACGTGCGGTGGCTCCAGGAGCGCGGCATCTCGATCTGGGACGAGTGGGCCGACGAGGACGGCGAGCTCGGGCCGGTCTACGGCGCCCAGTGGCGCTCCTGGCCGACCCCGGACGGTCGGCACGTCGACCAGCTGGCCCAGGTCGTGGAGGCCCTGCGCCGCGACCCGTCCTCGCGCCGCCACGTCGTCTCGGCGTGGAACGTCGCCGACATCCCCGACATGGCGCTCGCGCCCTGCCACGCGCTCTTCCAGTTCTACGTCGCGCCCGACGCCGACGGCGGCCCCGACCGGCTCTCCTGCCAGCTCTACCAGCGCTCGGCCGACGTCTTCCTGGGCGTGCCGTTCAACATCGCCTCCTACGCCCTGCTGACCCACATGGTCGCCCAGGTGACCGGGCTGCGGGTCGGCGACTTCGTGCACACCCTCGGCGACGCGCACCTCTACCTCAACCACCTCGAGCAGGCGCGGCTGCAGCTGACACGGGAGCCGCGACCGCTGCCGACGCTGATGCTCGACCCCACGGTGACCGAGATCGACGCCTTCGAGCTCGAGCACATCGAGGTGGCCGGCTACGAACCGTACCCCGCGATCAAGGCGCCGATCTCGGTATGAGGGCGGCACCGTGAGCAGCCGGCGGATCGTCCTGGTCGCCGCGGTCGCCCGCAACGGCGTCATCGGCAACGGCCCCGACATCCCCTGGAAGGTGCCGGGCGAGCAGGCGGCGTTCAAGCACCTCACCATGGGCCACACGCTGGTCATGGGTCGCACGACGTACGAGTCCATCGGCCGCCCGCTGCCCGGCCGCGAGACCGTGGTCCTGACCCGGGACCCCCACTGGTCCGCCGAGGACGTGGGGGGCGTCCACGTCGCGCACTCGCTCGACGACGCGCTGCTGCAGGCGACCCGGCTGCCCGGCGAGATCGTCGTCGCCGGGGGAGCGAGCGTGTACGCGGCCGCCATGCCGCTGGCCACCGAGCAGGTGATCAGCGAGATCCCGCTCGAGCCCGAGGGCGACGTGCACTACCCCGCGTTCGACCGGCACGCTTGGACCGAGACCCGCCGCGACGAGCTCGACGGCTTCGACCGGGTGTGGCTGCGTCGGCGTTGAGCAGCGGCCCTAGGGTCGGGCGCATGGAGCTTCGCATCTTCACCGAGCCCCAGCAGGGCGCGACGTACGCCGACCTCCTCCGGGTCGCCCAGGAGACCGAGCGGCTGGGGTTCGGGGCGTTCTTCCGCTCCGACCACTACCTCGGCATGGGGACCCCTGGCCTGCCCGGGCCGAGCGACGCCTGGATCACGCTGGCCGGACTGGCCCGCGAGACCAGCACCGTGCGCCTCGGCACGATGATGACCAGCGCGACCTTCCGGCACCCGGGACCGCTGGCGATCGCGGTCGCCAACGTCGACGACATGTCCGGCGGCAGGGTCGAGCTCGGCATCGGGGCCGGCTGGTTCCTCCAGGAGCACCAGAAGTACGCCATCCCGTTCCCCGACACCAAGGAGCGCTTCGACCGGCTCGAGGAGCAGCTCGCGGTCATCACCGGGCTCTGGACCGCCGACCCCGAGGAGGGGTTCACGTTCGAGGGCGCCCACCACTCGGTCACCGACTCACCCGGGCTGCCCAAGCCCGTGCAGCGCGACGGGCTCCGCGGCGGCCCGCCGGTCCTCGTCGGCGGCATGGGCAAGCGCCGCACGCCCGCCCTGGCCGCGGCGTACGCCGACGAGTTCAACCTCCCGTTCGCGCCCTTCGACGACGGGCTCGAGCAGCTCGACCGGGTGCGTCGCGCCTGCGAGGCGATCGACCGCGACCCTGCCTCGATCCGGATGTCCTCCGCGCTGGTGCTGTGCGTGGGGGAGACCGAGGAGGAGCTGGCCCGACGTGCTGCCGCGATCGGCCGCGAGGTCGAGGAGCTGCGAGAGAACGGCTTGGCCGGTCTGGTGCCGGAGGTGGTGGAGAAGATCGGCCGCTACGCCGCGTCGGGGCAGGAGCGGCTCTACCTCCAGACCCTCGACCTGGGCGACCTGGACCACCTGCGGCTGGTCGCCGAGCAGGTCGTGCCACAGATCCCATAACCTTGGCCGCATGACCGCCTCCGTCCCAGCCGCGCCCTTCGGGCGGATGCTCACCGCGATGGCCACGCCGTTCCGCGAGGACGGCGCGGTCGACCTCGACGGGGTCCAGCGCGTGGCCAAGCACCTGCTCGCCCACGGCCACGACGGCCTGGTCGTCTCCGGCACCACGGGGGAGTCCCCGACCACCACCACCGAGGAGGACGGGGAGACCCTCGCCGCGGTGCGCGACGCGGTCGGGCCCGACGTCCCGGTCGTTGCCGGGGTCGGCACCAACGACACCCGCACCTCCCTGGTGCTGGCGCGGCAGGCGCGGGAGCGCGGCGCGACCGGGGTCCTGCTCGTCTCGCCGTACTACAACAAGCCCGGCCAGCGCGGCATGCTCGAGCACTTCCGCCAGGTCGTGGAGGCCGCCGAGCTGCCGGTGATGCTCTACGACGTGCCCGGGCGCACCGGGTCGACCATCGGCCTGGAGACCTACGAGCAGGCGCTGGCCTGGGAGCCGGTGGTCGCGGTCAAGGACGCCGTCGGCGACATGCCGCGGGCCGCGAGGCTCGCGCAGATGGGCTACGCGGTCTACTCCGGCGACGACGTCAACACCCTGGGCTTCCTGGCTCACGGCGCCTGCGGGCTGGTCTCGGTCGTCGGGCACGCGGCCGGCTCCGAGATCGCCTCGATGATCGGTGACTTCCTGGGCGGCGACCATGCGGCCGCCCTGGCGACCTACCAGCGGCTGCTGCCGGCCTTCGAGGCCGTCATGGGCCCCGCCAACTACGGCGCCACCACCGCGAAGGCAGCCCTGGAGCTGCTCGGCGTGCTCGACAACCGTCGGGTCCGCTCCCCCCTGGTGCAGCTCGACGACGAGGAGTTGGCCGCCCTGCGCGCCGGCCTCGACGCCGCCGGCCTGCTCTGAGCCCACCCGGGCCCCACCACCACGCACCCGACAGCAAGGACCTCATGTCGCACCCGCACCCCGAGCTCACCGCACCTGCTCCGCTGGCCGAGGGAGGCCTGCGGGTCACCCCGTTCGGCGGGCTCGGCGAGGTGGGTCGCAACATGACCGCCTTCGAGTACGACGGTCGGCTGCTCATCGTCGACTGCGGCGTGCTCTTCCCCGAGGACCACCAGCCCGGGGTCGACCTGATCCTCCCGGACTGGTCCTCCATCCGCGACCGGCTCGACACCGTCGAGGCACTCGTGCTGACCCACGGCCACGAGGACCACATCGGCGCGACGCCGTACCTCCTGCGCGAGCGCGGGGACATCCCGCTCGTCGGCTCCGAGCTGACCCTCGCACTGCTCGGCTCCAAGCTGCGCGAGCACCGCCTGCGCGAGACCGTGCACCACGTGGTCAAGGAGGGCGACCGGGTCTCGTTCGGTCCCTTCGAGCTGGAGTTCGTGGCGGTCAACCACTCGATCCCGGACGCGCTCGCCGTCGCGATCCGCACGCCGGCCGGCATGGTGCTGCACACCGGCGACTTCAAGATGGACCAGCTGCCGCTGGACGGACGGATCACCGACCTGCGGGCCTTCGCGCGGCTGGGGGAGGAGGGCGTGGACCTCTTCCTCACCGACTCCACCAACGCCGAGACGCCGGGCTTCACCCCGACCGAGAAGGCGATCACCCCGGTCATCGACCAGGTCTTCCGCGAGTCCAGCCAGCGGATCATCGTGGCCTGCTTCGCCTCCCACGTGCACCGTGTCCAGCAGGTGCTCGACGCGGCGTACGCCCACGAGCGCCAGGTCGCCTTCGTCGGTCGCTCGATGGTGCGCAACATGGGCATCGCCAAGGACCTGGGCTACCTCACGGTCCCGCCCGGCACGATCGTGGACGCCAAGGAGCTCGCGGACCTGCCGCCGCAGCACCAGGTGCTGATCTCCACCGGCTCGCAGGGCGAGCCGATGTCGGCTTTGTCGCGGATCGCCCAGCGCAACCACAACTTCGTGCACATCGAGGAGGGCGACACCGTCCTGCTGGCCTCCTCGCTCATCCCCGGCAACGAGAACGCGGTCTACCGCGTCATCAACGGCCTGGCCCGGTGGGGCGCGCGCGTGGTGCACAAGGGCAACGCGATGGTGCACGTCTCGGGCCACGCCAGCGCCGGTGAGCTGCTCTACTGCTACAACATCGTCAAGCCGCGCAACGTGCTGCCGGTGCACGGTGAGATCCGGCACATGCAGGCCAACGCCGCGCTCGCCCGCGCGACCGGCGTCGAGAACGTCGTCATCGCCGAGGACGGCGTCGTGGTCGACCTGGTCGACGGCGTCGCGTCGGTGGCCGGCAAGGTCGAGTGCGGCTACGTCTTCGTCGACGGCTCCTCGGTCGGCGACATCACCGAGTCCGACCTCAAGGACCGCCGCATCCTCGGCGAGGAGGGCTTCATCTCGGTGATCGTGGTCGTGGACTCGGTCAGCGGCAAGGTCGCCGGCGGGCCCGAGATCCACGCGCGCGGCTTCGCCGAGGACGACTCGGTCTTCGAGGACGTCAAGCCCGCGATCATCGACGCGCTCAACCGTGCGGTCGCCGACGGCACCACCGACGCCCACCAGCTGCAGCAGACCGTGCGCCGCGTCATCGGTCGCTGGGTCTCCAACACCCACCGTCGCCGTCCGATGATCATCCCGGTGGTGATCGAGGCCTGAGGCCGGCTCCGCCGGTCCCCCCCACGCGTGGCGAGGACCGGTAGACCAAGCCTGAGTGGGTATGACCGTCCCCATGACGACCCCGACCGCCGCGTCCCCGGACGGGATCCGGCGACTCTACGAGCTCATGCGTCGGGTCAACTCCCAGCACGAGCTCTCGGAGGTCCTGCACGAGGCCGTCCACGGCGTCGTGGAGGGGCTGGGCTACGGCGTGGCGGCGATCTCGGTGCTCGAGGGGGACACGCTGGTGATGACGGCCGTGGCCGGGCCCGAGGACGTGCGCGAGGCGATCCTGGGCTACCGGACGCCGATGGCGGAGGTCTTCGACGAGTACGCCCACGCCGACGAGTGGGGGATCCTCCGCTACGTCCCGCACCACCGGCTCGACCCCGAGACCACCACCTACGCCTGGCGGCCCGACTACGAGCCGGTCGACGACCCGGACGCCTGGCACCCGATGGACACCCTCTACGCCCCGCTGCTCAGCGCGAGCGGGCGGGTGCTGGGCAACATGTCGGTCGACCTGCCGCCGGAGGGCCGGGTGCCGTCGGTCCCGCAGCGCGAGCTGCTGGAGATGTTCGTCGTGCAGGCCGGACTGGCCATCGCCCACGCCCAGCAGCGCGAGGAGCTCGCCGACCGGGTGCGGCTCGGCGGGGTCGTGCAGGCGGTTTCGGCGCTGGGCGGCGAGCGCGACCTGCAGGAGGTCCTCGCCGCTGCCGCCGCCACCTTGCACGACGGGCTGGGCGTCACCCAGGTGACGCTGCGCTGCTTCGACGAGTCCGGCGACCGCTCCGAGCTGGCGGTCGGCCACCCCGGGGACGCGCGCGGGGGCGACTGGGTGGTCGACCTGCTCGCCGACCTCGCGGACCTGGTCGACCGCGAGGGGGAGCGGCCGGTGCGGCTGCGCCGCGACCACGACGACTGGCAGCTGCTGGGGCGCACCGCCGAGCGGTTGCGCGCCATGTTCGACGGCCGCGGCTGGGAGGAGGGGCTGGTCTCGCCGCTGGTCATGGGACGGGCGGTCCTGGGCTACCTCGGGCTCTCCCGCAGCGCCGGCGACCCGGCCTTCTCCGAGGCGGAGGTGGCCGCCGTGCAGACGGTCGGCCGCGAGCTCGGCCGGCTCCTCCAGGACGCCCGCGTGCGGGAACGGGAGCGCCGGCTGCTGGCCGAGCTGCAGCAGCTCGACCGCTACAAGGGCGAGCTGATCGCCACCATCAGCCACGAGCTCAAGACCCCGCTGACCACGATCATCGGGCACGCCGAGATGCTCCAGGACGACGGCACGGGCGGTGCGTCCACCGACGCGATCATGCGCAGCGCCAGGAGGCTGGAACGGCTCATCACCGAGCTGCTGAGCTACTCCCGCGTGCAGGAGCGACCCGAGATCGTCCGGGGTCCGGTCGACCTCGTGGAGCTGGCCAGGGCCAGTATCGACCTGCTGTCGATGCAGGCTCGTGCGGGCGGCCTCGAGGTCTCGCTACGCGCCGAGGGCCCGGTCGTGGTCGAGGGGGACCGCGAGGAGCTGGGCCGGGTGGTCGACAACATCTGTGGCAACGCCGTGAAGTACACCCGCCCCGGTGGTCGGGTCGAGGTCGTCGTGGACAGCCACGGGGCCATGGCCACCGTCGCGGTCACCGACACCGGCATCGGGATCTCCGCCACCGACCAGGCCCACCTCTTCGACGCCTTCCACCGCTCGAGCAACCTCGACGCCCTGAGCATCCCGGGCACCGGCCTGGGGCTGGCGATCGCGCGTCGGATCGCCCGGCTGCACGGGGGCGACGTCCGCGTGGAGTCCGAGCTGGGCCGCGGGAGCACCTTCACCCTCGTGGTCCCGGTCGAGGCTCCCTGAGCAACCCTCAACAAAAAGATGAGGGTGGGACACGAGTCAATCCCTGTGACCTGTGTGGCGGTCACCTAGGGTCGTGACCATGGCGACCCGTACGTCTTCCCCGCCGGGGTCGCGGAGCACGAGCACGTCCACCCGCGGCAGCAACCGCAGCAGTTCCGGATCGAGCACGGGCACCCGACCACGGAGTACGTCCACCAGGACGTCGACCACCAAGACCGCAGCGAAGCGGCCCCCGGCGCGCAAGCCCGCGCCGCGCAAGGGCTCGAGCGCGCGTCCGGCCCCGCGCTCGGTGCGCAGCGGGCCGAACCCGGTCGCGCTGGCGCTGGGCGCGCTGCTGCGCGGGGTCGTCGCCTTCTGGCTCGCGATCGCCCACGGCATCGGCGCGGTGGCCCGCGGGATCGGTCGCGGCGCCCGCGACCTGGACCCCGAGCACCGCCGCGACGGGGCCGGCCTGGCGCTGGTGGCGCTGGCGCTGGTCTCGGCCGCTGCCGTGTGGTTCCAGGTGCAGAGCCCGGTCACCGACCCGGTGCGGGTCGCGGTCGCCGGCACGGTCGGCAAGATCGGCTGGTTCGTCCCGATGGCCCTGGTCTGGGCGGGGTGGCGCACGATGCGCGACCCGGTCGGCCACGGCCCCGCCGGACGCCAGGTCATCGGCTGGACCGCCCTGTCCTTCGGCCTGCTCGGCATCGTGCACGTCGCCAACGGCAGCCCCCAGCCGATCGCCGGGGACGCCACCCCGCTGCAGGAGGGCGGGGGAGCGGTGGGGTACGTCGTCAGCTCGCTGCTGCTGGACCTGCTGCGCACGTCGTACCTCGTCGTGCCGCTGCTGCTGCTCCTGGGCGTCTTCGGGGTGCTGGTCATCACCGCGACGCCGGTCTACCAGGTCCCCGACCGACTCGCCGCGCTGCGGGACCGGGCGCTGGGCCGCCACCACGAGGAGGACGCCGGCAGCCGCGGCAGCCGCAAGGACCTCGACGTGGACCCGGAGGGCTACCCGGCGTACGACACGCCCCTGGTCGAGGAGACCGCCTCGCGCACCCGCAAGCGTCGGGTCAAGGACGCCCTCGACGTCGCGCTCGAGCAGTCCTCGGAGGTCAGCGACGAGAGCAATGCCGGCCTGGCGATCTTCGAGGACGTGCCGACCGAGGCGATGGCCGCCGTGCCCGCCCCTGGTGCGGGCAAAGAGGAGAAGGGCGACCTGGAGCCTCCCCCGCACACGCCGCTGCCGCCGCGCGTCGAGCAGCTCGCGCTGTCCGGCGACATCACCTACTCCCTGCCCGGCAACGAGGTCCTCAAGGAGGGCTCGCCGCACAAGGCGCGGTCCAAGGCCAGCGACGACGTCGTGGAGCGGCTGACCCAGGTGCTCGAGGAGTTCTCGATCGACGCCCAGGTCACCGGCTACACCCGGGGCCCGACCGTCACCCGCTACGAGGTCGAGCTCGGCCCGGGCGTGAAGGTCGAGAAGATCACCAACATCCAGCGCAACATCGCCTACGCGGTGGCCAGCGCCGACGTGCGGATCCTCAGCCCGATCCCCGGCAAGTCCGCGGTCGGTGTGGAGATCCCCAACGTCGACAAGGAGATCGTCTCCCTCGGCGACGTCCTCCGCTCGGGCCGCGCCCGCGCCGACCACCACCCGATGGTGGCGGGCCTGGGCAAGGACGTGGAGGGCGGCTTCGTGGTCGCCAACCTGGCGAAGATGCCGCACCTGCTGGTGGCCGGCGCCACCGGCTCGGGCAAGTCCTCGTTCATCAACTCGATGATCACCTCGGTGCTCATGCGGGCCACGCCCGACGAGGTCCGGATGATCATGGTCGACCCCAAGCGGGTGGAGCTGAACGCCTACGAGGGCGTGCCGCACCTGATCACCCCGATCATCACCAACCCCAAGAAGGCCGCCGAGGCGCTGGCCTGGGTCGTGCGCGAGATGGACCTGCGCTACGACGATCTGGCCAACTTCGGGTTCCGCCACATCGACGACTTCAACAAGGCCGTGCGGGCGGGCAAGGTCGAGGTGCCGCTGGGCTCCGAGCGGGAGCTGCAGCCCTACCCCTACCTCCTGGTCATCGTCGACGAGCTCGCGGACCTGATGATGGTCGCCCCGCGCGACGTCGAGGACGCGGTCGTGCGCATCACCCAGCTGGCCCGCGCGGCCGGGATCCACCTGGTGCTGGCCACCCAGCGGCCCTCGGTCGACGTGGTCACCGGCCTGATCAAGGCCAACGTGCCCTCGCGGCTGGCTTTCGCGACCTCCTCGGTCACCGACAGCCGCGTCATCCTGGACCAGCCCGGAGCCGAGAAGCTGGTCGGTCAGGGTGACGGGCTCTTCCTGCCGATGGGGGCCTCCAAGCCGATCCGCGTGCAGGGCGCCTGGGTCACCGAGGCCGAGATCGCGCAGGTCGTCAAGCACTGCAAGGGGCAGCTGGAGCCGTCGTACCGCGAGGACGTCACGGCGCCCGCGGCCTCCAACAAGGTGCTCGACGACGACATCGGCGACGACCTCGACCTGGTCATCCAGGCCGTGGAGCTGGTCGTGTCGACCCAGTTCGGCTCCACCTCGATGCTCCAGCGCAAGCTGCGCGTGGGTTTCGCCAAGGCCGGACGCCTCATGGACATCCTGGAGTCCCGAGGCGTCGTCGGTCCCAGTGAGGGCTCCAAGGCACGCGACGTGCTGATCAAGCCCGACGAGGTCGATGGACTCATCGCTGTGCTGCAGGGGGAGATGTGAACGCTCAGGAGCAGGTGCCCGGGACGGACATGATCGACGGGCAGGACGGGTCGGACGCGACTGCAGGGCCGGTGCCCGTGGAGGTGCACCGCAACACGCTGCTCACCGCGAGCACCGGCGTGCTCGCGGGCCTCGTGGGAGCGGCGTACGTCGTGCGCCTGCTCGGCGGCGGCACCGCGCTGGACGGCGTCCTCGCGGTGGTGCTGCTCGGCATCGCGGCCGTGCACGCGGTCGGGGTGCTCGATGCGCGGGCCCCGCTCTTCGTCGCCGACGAGCTCGGCGTGCGGCTGCGCCGCGGCAAGGAGTGGCGCGGGCTGCCGTGGACCGAGATCGACGCCGTCGAGGTGCTGCCGCGCCGCCGCGTGCTGCGCGACGGCTCCGTCGACGTGCTGAGCGGCGAGGAGCCGCTGCGCGTCCCGCTGTCGCTCTCGACCCGGGTGACCGGGCTCGAGGACGGCGACCTGGTCGACGCGCTGGACCGGCTCGCGGCCGGGCGCTGCGAGGTCGCCGAGATCGACGGCTACACCTACGTCGCCGACGAGGAGTGGCTCGAGGACGCTGCACCCCACGACGTCCACGTCGACGTCGTCGAGGAGCACGCCGACGCGGACCGGGACGAGGGCCGGGACGAGGACCGGGACGGCGACGGGGACGACCGGGACGGCGACGACCGGGGCACCGGCGGGTCCAGCCGCTCAACCGAGGCCGTGATGCAGGACGAGCCGCGCACCCGTGCGCCCGAGCGCCTGGCCGCCGGGCTGCGCCCGATGCTGGCGCACGCCATCGACAGCGTGGCGCGGCTCCTGCCCGAGCGCGGTGCCGGCGGCTCCGGCGCGACCGGTGCGACCGCGTCCGCGGCCCGGCCGGTGCCCACCGCGTCCACCGTCGTGGCCAGCGCGACCCCGTCGGCCCTGCGCGAGCCGGTCACCGCCGTCCGCGCGGAGATCCGCAGCGACGTCGTCATCGGCGCCACCGCCCTGCGCCTGGACGCGGGGGAGCAGCAGACCGACGCGACCGCCGTCCGCCTGCCCGAGGCCCGCGAGCTGCGCCGCCCGGGCAGCGTCGACCTGGTCGAGGACACCGAGGTCTGGGGCGAGCGGGTGCGCCCGATCGCGCGCGAGGGCCAGGTCGTCGACCCGATCGTCTTCGAGGAGGCCGAGGAGCCCGCCCCGGACCCGGTCATCGGGCCCGAGCTGGCCGCGGCCCGCACCCGGCTCGGCCTGAGCGTGGACCAGCTGGCCGACCGCACCCGCATCCGCCCGCACGTCATCGAGGCCGTCGAGGTCGACGACTTCGCCCCCTGCGGCGGCGACTTCTACGCCCGCGGCCACCTGCGCACCCTGGCGCGGGTCCTCGGCATCGACGCCACCCCGCTGGTCGCCTCCTACGACGAGCGGTACGCCGACGCGCCGGTCAGCCCGCGCCGGGTCTTCGAGGCCGAGCTCGGCCAGGGCGGTGCCCTGCGCGGCACCCGCGGCGGCCCGAACTGGTCGGTGCTGGTGGCCGCCGTCATGGCGCTGGTGCTGGCCTGGTCGGTGGCTCGCCTGGTCACCGACAGCCCCGTCCAGCTCCGCGACCCGGTGCCGAGCCTGACCACCACCAGCGGCTCCACCGGCGGGGCGAAGGTCCCGGTGGTGCTCACCGCAGCCGGGGGCGGGGCCGAGGTGTGGGTCCGCGACGGCGCCAACGAGCTGGTCTACAAGGGCACGCTCGCGTTCGGCGAGGTCAAGGTCCTGGACAAGGTCTCCCAGCCGGTGCGGGTGCAGTCCTCCGACGGCTCCCTCGAGGTGCAGGTGGGCGACACCGACCACGGCGCCCTCGGTGCCACGGGGCGGGCGGCGCAGGACACCTTCGTCGCGGAGTGAGCGTGACCCCGGCCACCGGGGCGGTCGCGGGTTCGCACCCCGGCCGCCCCGGCAGCCATACTCGTGCGTTGTGACTGACGCGTCGACCGACACCACCACGCCCCGGCTCCCTCGGCTGTCGGTGGCGATGGTGACCCTCGGCTGCGCACGCAACGACGTCGACTCCGAGGAGCTGGCCGGCCGCCTGGAGGCGGGCGGCTTCACGCTCGTCGAGGACGCCGAGCAGGCCGACACGGTCGTCGTCAACACCTGCGGTTTCGTCGAGGCCGCCAAGAAGGACTCCGTCGACGCGCTCCTCGAGGCCGCCGACCTCAAGACCGAGCACGGCGGGAAGGCCCAGGCCGTCGTCGCTGTGGGCTGCCTGGCCGAGCGCTACGGCAAGGACCTGGCCGAGTCGCTGCCGGAGGCCGACGCGGTGCTCGGGTTCGATGACTACCCCGACATCGCCGACCGGCTGCGCTCGATCCTGGCGGGCGAGACCCACCAGGCCCACGTGCCCAGCGACCGGCGGCTGCTGCTGCCGATCAGCCCGGTCGAGCGGACCCTGTCCACCGCGGCCGTCCCGGGCCACGCCTCGGGCCCCGCGTCGGTACGCCGCCGCCTGGACTCCGGACCGACCGCCTCGCTCAAGCTGGCCAGCGGGTGCGACCGGCGCTGCTCCTTCTGCGCGATCCCGTCCTTCCGGGGCTCCTTCGTCAGCCGGCGCCCGACCGACGTGCTGGAGGAGGCGCGCTGGCTCGCCGGCCAGGGCGTGAAGGAGCTCTTCCTCGTCAGCGAGAACTCCACGTCGTACGGCAAGGACCTGGGCGACCTGCGGCTGCTCGAGACGCTGCTGCCCGAGCTGGCGGCCGTCGAGGGCGTCGAGCGGGTCCGCGTCTCCTACCTCCAGCCGGCCGAGACCCGGCCCGGGCTGATCGAGGCGATCGCGACGACGCCGGGCGTGACGCCGTACTTCGACCTGTCCTTCCAGCACGCCAGCGCCACCGTGCTGCGGCGGATGCGCCGCTTCGGTGACCCCGAGTCCTTCCTCGGTCTGCTGGAGCAGGTGCGCGGGCTGGCCCCCGAGGCGGGGGTGCGCTCCAACGTCATCGTCGGCTTCCCCGGCGAGACCGAGGAGGACCTGCAGACCCTCTGCGACTTCCTCGTCGCCGCCCGGATGGACGTCACGGGGGTCTTCGGCTACTCCGACGAGGACGGCACCGAGGCCGCCGGCTTCGACGACAAGCTGGACGAGGACGAGGTGCGCGCCCGTGCCGAGCACGTCACCTCGCTGGTCGAGCAGCTGACCGCCGAGCGCGCCGAGGAGCGGGTCGGCGAGGTCGTCGAGGTGCTCGTCGAGCAGGTCGAGGACGGGCCCGACGGGACGGAGGTCGTGGGACGGACGGCGTTCCAGGGCCCCGAGGTCGACGGCACGACGCTGCTGACGGTCCTGGACGGCCTCGCGGGGACCCCCCGTCCGGGCGACCTGGTGCGCGCGGAGGTCGTCGCGTCCGAGGGCATCGACCTGGTGGCCCGACCCCTGGAGGAGCGCGCGTGAGCGAGCCGACACCCATCCCGGCGGGGGAGAAGCCCAGCAACTGGAACCTCCCCAACGCCCTGACCACGCTGCGCATCGTCCTGGTGCCGTTCTTCGGTACGGCGCTGCTGGTCGACGGAGGCGAGTCCGGCACCTGGCGGACCGTGGCGTGGGTGCTCTTCGCGGTCGCGATGGTCACCGACAAGATCGACGGCGACATCGCCCGGGCCCGCAACCTGGTCACCGACTTCGGCAAGATCGCCGACCCGATCGCCGACAAGGCGATCACCGGCATGGCCTTCATCGGGCTCTCGATCGTCGGTGACATCTGGTGGTGGGTCACGATCGTGGTGCTCGCGCGGGAGTGGAGCGTCACCCTGCTGCGGCTCTCGATCCTCTCCAAGGTGGTCATCGCCGCCAAGGACCTCGGCAAGCTGAAGACGACCGTGCAGGGCGTGGCGCTGGCCGGCCTCGTGCTGCCGCTGCGCGACCCCGACCTGCCGTCGGCGCTGCAGACGCCGGGCGAGGTGCTGTTCTACGTCTCCCAGGCCTTCCTTGTGGTGGCCGTCGCCCTGACGCTGTGGTCGGGCTGGGAGTTCTACCGCGACGTCTGGCGCCAGCGGGCCCAGCTCCGGGGCTGACCTGCCACCTCACCACGGGCCCCGCGGGGCCGCCAGTGGCGAAACGTGTCGAGGTCGGTGCCCGTGCGTTGGCAACCCTTCACGGGATCCCGTGGCGCCCCGCGGGGGTCGTCCGACGTTCACGTCCGAGGCGTCCGAACAGTCCCCTGGCGCGGTTATGGTGCGCCGGTCCATACCACCCCTCACACACCCGAAGGGTCCCCCACAGTGCACTCACGCTCAGGGTCCTCGTCGCAGCGCCGCCGCGCTGCGGCCATCGGAGTCGGTCTCGCGGTCGCCGCCACCTCGGCCTCCGTCGTCGCCACCGCTCCTGCCGCCAACGCCGTCCCCCTGGTCGACGTCACCATCGTCGCCACGAACGACTTCCACGGGCGGCTGCTGCCCGCTCGTGACGCCGGCGGGGCGGCCAAGCTCGCCACCGCCGTCGACTCCGTCCGCGCCGAGTACGGCGCCGAGAACACCATCTTCGCCGCTGCCGGCGACCTGATCGGTGCCTCGACGTTCGAGTCCTTCATCCAGCAGGACAAGCCGACCATCGACGCTCTCAACGCCTCGGGGCTGGACGTCTCGGCAGTCGGCAACCACGAGTTCGACAAGGGCTACGCCGACCTCACCGACCGGGTCATGGCGCCCTTCGACCCTGAGACCAACCCGTTCGGCGGGGCCGAGTGGACCTACATCGGCGCCAACGTGAAGATGCGCGACAGCGGCGAGGACGCCCTCGAGCCGACGTACGTCCAGACGATCGGCGAGGGCGACTCCGCGGTCGAGGTCGGCTTCGTCGGTGCCGTCACCGAGAACCTGCCCGAGCTGGTCTCGCCCGACGGGATCGCCGAGATCGAGGTCACCGACGTGGTCGAGGCGGTCAACACCGAGGCCGACGCGCTCGAGGCCGATGGGGTGGACCTCGTCGTCCTGCTGGTCCACGAGGGCGCGCCCACCACGGACTGTGCCGCGATCGGCGCCCTGGGCGCCGACACCGACTTCGGCGAGATCGTCAAGAGCGTCGACTCCAGCGTCGACGCGATCGTGTCCGGCCACACCCACTTGGCCTATGACTGCCGCCTGGGCTCCGACGAGGCCCCGGCCACGTTGCGCCCGGTCGTCTCCGCCGGACAGTACGGCTTCAACCTGAACCGGTTGACCTTCACCGTCGACGCCGGCGGCCTGGTGCCTCCGGTGGTGGAGAGCTCGGAGATCATCAATGTCGCCCGCACCACGGACCCGTTCGCCGAGGACCCCGAGGTCAAGGCGATCGTGGACGACGCGGTCGCGGTCTCCACCGAGCTCGGCGCCGAGCCGCTCGGGCAGATCGCGGGTCCCTTCACCCGCTCCCGTCTCGCCGACGGGACCACCGAGAACCGGGGCGGCGAGTCGACCATGGGCCACCTGGTCGCGGAGGCGCAGCGCTGGGCCTCCGACACCCAGATCGGCTTCATCAACCCCGGCGGCCTGCGCGCCGACATCCTCGGCGTCGCCGAGGGCGGCTACCCGGCCACGGTGACTTTCAAGCAGGCGGCCGACGCGCAGAACTTCGCCAACACACTGGTGAAGATGCAGCTCACCGGCGCTCAGATCGAGGCACTGCTCGAGGAGCAGTGGCAGCCTGACGGCTCCTCGCGTCCGTTCTACCCGCTGGGCCTCTCCGAGGGCTTCGAGTGGAGCTACGACCCCACCGCAGCACGCGGCGAGCGGGTCACCGGCATGTACCTCGACGGCGAGGCCATCGACCCGGCGACCTCGTACTCCGTCGTGGCCAACAGCTTCCTCGCCTCCGGTGGTGACAACTTCTCCACCTTCAAGGAGGGGACGAACCCGCAGGACACCGGGTACGCCGACCTGCAGGCGATGGTCGACTACATGGCCGAGTTCGCGGACGAGACTCCGCTGGCCGTCGACTACGCCCAGGACTCGGTCGGTGCCACCTTCCCCGAAGGGGCCCCCGCGTCGTACGGCCCGGGTGACGCGCTGGAGATGACGCTGTCCTCGCTCGTCCTCGCGCCGACCAACAACGTCGCGATGGTCCAGGACGACGAGGTCGAGCTGAGCGTGGGTGGCAAGAGCATCGGGACCTTCCCGGTCGACCCGACCGTGATCGCCGCAGATCCCGAGAGCGGCATCGTCTCCGACGAGAGCGGCACCGTCGCTGTCTCGGCCAACCTGCCGGCGTACTCCGGCAGCCCCGAGGGCATCACCGTCACCGGCACCGAGACCGGCACCGAGATCCTCGTGCCTGTCTCCTTCGAGGAGGGTGCCGGCGAGGCCGTCGTGACCGCCAAGCGCAACCCGAAGGGTGCGCTCAAGGCCGGGCAGAAGAAGCTCAAGGTGACCATCAAGGTCCGCCTCGACGGTGAGCCCGCCTCCGGCGAGGTCCTGCTCCGCGGCGAAGACGTGCGCAAGCGCGTCGAGCTCGACGAGAAGGGTCGGGCCGTGACCCGCATCGGTCCCTTCGAGGACAAGGGCACCCAGGTCGTCACCGTCTCCTACGGCGACGCCTCGGACACGCTCCGCTTCAAGGTCCGCTGAGCACCAGCTGATCCTCGGAACGCCTCCCGGACGTTCACGCCACGTCCGGGAGGCGTTCCCACGTCGTTCCCGCGGCCCAGCACCTGCGCTGGCAGCCTCGGGCGCGATCCCCCCATCTCGCACCCCCCGTCTCGGGCTCCATCTCGGCCCCCTCTCGGAAAGGCATCACCCGTGCCCACCACCTCTCGGGACGCCCGCCAGCGCTCGCTCGCGCTGCTCGGCGCCGGCTCGCTCGGCCTCGCGACCCTCGCCACCGGCTTCTCCCTGGCCCCCGCCCACGCCGCGGGGCCCGGCCTGGTCATCAACGAGGTCTACGGTGCCGGGGGCAACCCCGGCGCGACGTACACCACCGACTACATCGAGCTGCGGAACACCTCGACCGCTCCGATCTCGCTCGGTGGCAAGAGCCTGCAGTACCGCTCGTCCTCCAACACCACCGGATTCACGACCGGCAACAACGTCTTCGCCCTGCCCGACGTGAGCCTGGCCCCCGGAGCGACGTACCTGGTCGCCGGCGCGTCCGGCACCAACGGCGCGCCGCTGCCGGTAGCCCCTGACACGACCAGCAGCATCAACATGGCCGGGGGTAGCGGACAGCTCGCCCTGGTGCAGGGCACCGCGGCCGTCACGCCGGTCCCGGCCGGGACCGTGAGCAACCCGGCCTTCATCGACTACCTCGGCTACGGCAGCGCAGCGGCGTACGAGGGGACCGGGCCCGCGCCCGCGCAGAGCGCGACGGCAGCCTCGACGCGTGACGCGGCCGGGGCCGACACCGACCAGAACGCCACCGACTTCACGACCTCGAGCACGCTCACGCCGCAGAGCAGCAGCGGTCCCACCGAGCCCGAGCCCGACCCCGACCCGACCGCGGCGACGATCCCCGAGATCCAGGGGACCGGCGAGGAGAGCCCGCTCGTGGGCACCGAGGTCGTGACCACCGGTGTGGTCACCGCCGTCCCCGAGTTCCTCTTCGGCTTCTATGTCCAGACCCCGGGCACCGGTGGCGCCGAGCGCGCCCAGGGCGCGGCCTCCGACGGTGTGTTCGTCTACTTCCCGCGGGGCGCCGGCGACGTCACCGTGCAGCCGGGGCAGCACGTGCGGGTCACCGGCGAGGTCGCCGAGTTCGCCGGTGCCACGCAGGTCGTCAGCTCCCAGGCCGACGTCGAGCCGCTCGACACCCCTGCCGCGCCGGTGACGGCGTACGCCGGGGAGTGGCCCGCCACCGACGCGGCCAAGGAGTCCCTGGAGGGGATGCTGGTCGACGTGTCGGCGGAGGAGTTCACCGTCACCAACACCTACTCCGCCAACCAGTTCGGCGAGGTCGGCCTGGCCCTGGGCGACACCCCGTTGCTGCAGCCGACCGAGGTCGCCGACGCCCAGGACACCGCCGCGATCGCCGCGGTCGTGGCCGACAACGCCGCGCGCGCGATCGTGCTCGACGACGGGTCGAGCACCGACTACACCCGCAACGGCAGCCTCACCCCGCCGTATGTCTCCAACGCCGCGCCCGTGCGCGTCGGGGCGTCGGCCACCTTCACCGAGCCCGTGGTGCTGACCGAGGGCGGCTCGCCGAGCAACCCGACGTACCGCTTCCAGCCGACGGTGAGCGTCAGCGGCCCCGACTACACCGCGACCTCGCCGGCGGTCTTCGAAGACACCCGTACCGCCGCGCCCGAGGAGGTCGGCGGGGACGTCTCGGTGGCCTCGTTCAACGTGCTCAACTACTTCACCACCCTGGGCGACGCCGACGACGACAACGTCGGCGACGGCGGCTGCACCGCCTTCACCGACCGTGCCGGCGACGGCAACAACGTGCGCGGCGGCTGCGACCAGCGCGGCGCGTGGGACCCGCAGGACCTCTCCCGCCAGCAGGAGAAGATCGTCGCGGCGATCAACGCCCTCGACGCCGACGTGGTCGGCCTGATGGAGATCGAGAACTCCGCGCGCCTGGGCGAGGAGGCCGACGAGGCCACCCGCTCGCTCGTCGCGGCGCTGAACGCTGCGGCCGGCTTCGAGAAGTGGGCCGCCAACCCGTCCTCGAGCGAGCTGCCCCCGACCTCGGAGCAGGACGTCATCACCAACGCGATCATCTTCCAGCCCGCCGCGGTCGAGCGGGTGGGGGAGTCGCGCGCCCTGGGTGAGCAGTCGGCGGCCGGCGAGGCCTTCGACAACGCCCGGGAGCCGCTGGGCCAGGTCTTCGCCCCGGTCGGCGGCGGCGAGGAGCTCCTCGTCGTGGTCAACCACTTCAAGTCCAAGGGCTCGGGCGAGGACGACGGCACCGGCCAGGGCAACGCCAACCCCGACCGCATCGCGCAGGCCACGGCTCTGCGCGACTGGGTGCCCGGCATCGCCGCCGACACCGGCACCGAGGCGATCGTCCTGCTCGGCGACTTCAACAGCTACGCGCAGGAGGACCCCATGCAGGTCCTCTACGAGGCGGGCTACGAGAACACCACGGACGCCGCGGAGACCCCGGAGTGGTCTTACTCCTTCAGCGGTCTCTCCGGCTCCCTGGACCACGTCCTCGCCAACGGCGCGGCGATGGAGGCGCTGACCGGCGTCGACACCTGGAACATCAACTCCGGTGAGTCGGTGGCCCTGGAGTACAGCCGGTTCAACGTCCACGCGACCGACTTCCACCAGTCCGGCCCGTTCCGCTCCAGCGACCACGACCCGGTGAAGATCGGGCTCGACCTGGTCGAGGACGCCCCGGAGCTCGCTGCCTCGTCGGTCGAGGTCGAGGTACTGCCGAAGCAGCCGCAGGCCGGCAAGGGTCGCCTGGTCCTCAAGGTCGAGGTGGACAGTGCGGCCGGCACCCCGTCCGGCACCGTCACCGTCACCGCCGGCGGCGAGGAGGTCACCGCGGAGCTGAAGCGCTCGGGCAAGGTCGTCGTGACGATGCGCAACCCGTTCGAGCAGGCCGGCACCTACCCGGTGAGCGTCCGCTACTCCGGTGACGAGGCGACCGCCCCGTCTGAGGAGACCGTGGAGGTCCGGGTACGCCGCTGACGCGGCGCTCCACACGGCACCGGCGCCGGTCGCACCCTCGCGGTGCGGCCGGCGCCGTCGCGCGTGGGCTGCTCAGCCGGTGGCCGGGGCGGTCGCGTCGGCGAGGTCGAAGGCCGCCTGGACCAGGGCCAGGTGGCTGAAGGCCTGCGGGAAGTTGCCGGCCATCCGGCCGGCGTCCGGGTCGTACTCCTCCGAGAGCAGGCCGACGTCGTTGACCAGGCCCACCAGCCGGTCGAAGAGGGCGTGGGCGTCGTCGAGGCGGCCGGCGCCGGCGTACGCCGAGACCAGCCAGAACGCACAGGCGAGGAAGGGGTTCTCGTCGCAGTCGAGGCCGTCGACACCGGAGTCGGTGCGGTAGCGCAGGACCAGCCCGTTGCGCACGAGGTCCTCCTCCACGGCGGCGATGGTGCCGAGCACGCGCGGGTCGTCGCTGGGCAGGAAGCCGACGGCGGGGATCTGCAGTAGGGCGGCGTCGAGCTCCGTGCTGCCGTAGGCCTGCACGAAGGTGCCGCGCTCCTCGTCGTACCCGCGCTCGAGCACCTGCTCGCGCACCCGGTCACGGATCTCCCGCCACCGCTCGACGTCGCCCTCGAGGCCGTACTCCTCGACCGCACGGACAGCACGGTCGAAGGCGACCCAGACCATGACCTGGGAGTGGGTGAAGTGCTGCGGCTCGCCCCGGATCTCCCAGATGCCGTTGTCGGGCTCGTCCCAGTGCTCGGTCAGGTTGTCCACGAGCGCGCGCTGGAGGGCCCACGCGTTGCCGTCGGGGTCGTCGCCCTGCTCGCGGACCCGGGTGAGTGCCTCCATGACGGTGCCGAGCACGTCGTGCTGGAGCTGCTCGACCGCCTCGTTGCCGATCCGCACGGGCAGCGACCCCTCGTACCCCGGGAGGTGGTCGAGCTCCTCCTCGGGCAGGCGGCGCGCGCCGTCGACGGCGTACATGATCTGCAGGTCCTCGGGGTCCCCGGCGACGGCGCGCAGAAGCCAGTCGCGCCAGAGCATCGCCTCCTCGGTGAACCCGGCCTCCAGGAGCGCGCCGAGGGTGAGCGCGGCGTCGCGCAGCCAGCAGTAGCGGTAGTCCCAGTTGCGGGCCCCGCCGAAGCACTCGGGCAGCGAGGTGGTCGGCGCCGCGACGATGCCGCCGGTCTCCTCGTGGGTCAGCAGCCGCAGGGTGATGAGGGAGCGCCGCACGACCTCGAGGTGCGGCAGGTCGTCGCGGCAGACCTGTGCCCAGTCCTCGTCGTCCTCCACCGTGCGGTTGATGACGTCGTCGTGCGCGGCCAGGTCGTCCAGGGGCCGGTGCGAGGGCAGCCAGGTCATGGAGAAGCGCTTCTCCTCGCCCTCGCCCACCTCGACCTCGCCCTCGTGCACGTGGTCGACGGCGACCGGGAGCTCCGGGCCGCGCAGGACCAGCAGGTCGGGTCCCGCGGTGGCGGTGATGACCCGCTCACCGTCGACCTCGTCGCGACGCACCCACGGACGGACGCTTCCGTAGTCCATCCGCACGCGCCACACGTGCCGGAACCGCACCCGCCCCCGCACCCCCCACAGCACGCGCACGACGTCGGCGCGTCCGTCCAAGCGGGGCATCAGGTCGGTGAGGGTGGCCTCGCCGTCCTCGGTGCGGAAGGTCGTCTCCAGCACCGCGGTGTCGCCGACGTACCTCCGCTCGACCGTGTAGTCGTCGACCGGCTCGAGCTGCCAGCAGCCGTGCTCCTCGGTGCCGAGCAGCGCCGCCAGGCAGGCGGGGGAGTCGAAGCGGGGCAGGCACAGCCAGTCGATCGAGCCGTTGTTGCCCACCAGCGCGGCACCGCGCCGGTCGCCGATGAGGGCGTAGTCCTCGATGCGCAGCGCCATGCGTCGAACGTACGTGTGCCAGTCTCACCCCCGTGGTGGACGACGGCAGGGACGGTGACCTGGCCCCGGACGTGCTCGACCTCGCCCGCGATGTCGTGGGCCTGCTGCGCGAGCGCGGGGAGGTGCTCGGCACCGCCGAGTCGCTGACCGGCGGACTGCTCTCGGGGGCGGTGACGTCCGTTCCCGGCTCCTCCGCGGCGTACGCCGGTGGGCTGGTCACCTACGCGACGCCGCTCAAGGTGCGCCTGCTGGGCGTGCCGGAGTCGCTGGTGGCCGAGCACGGCGTGGTGTCCGCGGAGTGCGCGCGGGCGATGGCGGTGGGGGCGCGGGAGCGCACCGGCGCGGACTGGGCGCTGGCCACCACGGGGGTGGCGGGTCCGGACCGGCAGGAGGGACACCCGGCCGGCACGGTCCACGTGGGCCTCGCGGGGCCGGAGGGGACCGTGGCGACGCGGCTTCTGGACCTCCCGGGGGACCGGGGCGCCGTGCGGGCGAGCACCGTGCGCGAGGCGCTGGCGCTGCTCCGCGAGGTTCTGCTGAGCGCGAACGCGGGTCCTTGAGCGGGGATAGTCACCCGGGAAGGTCACGGCGTCCGCTAGCGTTGACCCATGGTGCTGTTCCGTCGTCTCCTGGGTGAGGTGCTCCGCGCCCACCGCGTGGACCGCGGCATGACCCTGCGCGAGGTCTCCGCCGAGGCCCGCGTCAGCCTCGGCTACATCTCCGAGATCGAGCGCGGTCAGAAGGAAGCCTCCTCCGAGCTGCTCGCCTCGCTGTGCAGCGCCCTCGACGTCCCGCTCTCCTCGGTGCTGCGCTCGGTCTCCGACGCCGTCGCGCTCGAGGAGGCCGCGATGGCCCCCACGCCCATCCCGGTCGTGCCGATCAAGCCCCCCGTGGTGGCCTCCGCGGCCTAGCGGCTCGGCTCGGGCTGGCAGCGCGGGCACCAGTAGATCGCTCGCTCGAGACCCGCAGGGCCCTGCATGTCCACGCGCACCGGGGTGCCGCAGCGCCGACACGGCGACCGGTCGCGGCGGTAGACCCACATCCGTTCCCGCTCGCGCAGGTCACCCGTGGTCGACTGGACCGCGCGCTCCTTGTTGAGCTCCAACATCTGCTTCCCGCGGCGCAGCATCCGCGGCAGGGCCGGCAGGTCGCCCACCGGGACCCGGGGGTGGACCCCGGAGACGAAGCAGAGCTCGGCGACGTACATGTTGCCGAGACCGGCGAGGTTGCGCTGGTCGCGCAGGGCGTCGCCGACCTCCCGGTCGGGCTGCTCGCCGAGGCGGTGCAGTGCCTCGGCCTCGTCCCAGTCCGCGCCGAGCAGGTCCGGGCCGAGGTGGCCGACCACCCCGAGCTCGGCGTCGGTCGGCAGCAGCTCGACGATCCCGAGGCTGAAGCCCACCGCGACCCGGGCCTCGGTCTCCAGCACCACGCGGGCCTGGTGGGTCGGCCGGGGCCAGCGGCGCCCGTGCTCCAGCACCCGCCAGGCGCCCTCCATCTTCAGGTGGGTGTGCAGCGTCCAGGCGGTGCCCTCGTGCTCGACCCGGGTCAGCAGGTGCTTGCCGCGCGAGGCGGTGGTGAGCACGAGGCCGCCGCTGAGGTCGACCGTGGCGTGCTGGGGGACCCGGAAGTCGGTCGCCGTCAGGGTCCGCCCGGACAGCTCGCGGTCCAGCAGCCGGGCCGCGCGGTAGACGGTGTCGCCCTCAGGCACCGGTGGTCACCATGGTGTCGTCAGTGTCGCGCAGGGCTGAGGCGCAGCCCGCGGGGGGTCGAGACGAAGCCGGCCTCCGTGAGGGCGGTGCGCAGCGGGGTGGTGCCCGAGCCGAGGAGCGGCTCCCCGTCGGCCTTCTCGACCGTCATCCGACCCAGGGCGCCGCGGCCGGCGGCCTCCGCCAGGGACCGGGCACCGAGGCCGAGCAGCTCGGCGTCGTCACTGAACGTCAGCAAGGTCTTGCCGCCGCGCTCGACGTAGAGCACCAGCGAGCCGTCGACCAGCACGACCAGGGCGCCGGCCTTGCGGCCGGGCCGATGACCGGAACTGCTCCCGGAGCCGTCCTCGGCGGTCGGGCGCTCGGGCCACGGCAGCGCCGCGCCGTAGGGATTGGCCGGGTCGGTGGCGGCCAGCGCGACGGCGACCACCTCGGCGTCGGAGGCAGCATCCGGACCGGTGGCGGGGTCGGTGAAGGTGCGCAGCCGGTCGATCGCGCCGACGGTGCCGAACTGCGCAGCACCGAGGCCGGAGACGAAGTACCCCCTCCGGCAGCGGCCGGAGTCCTCGAAGGCGGCGAGCACCTTGTAGACCGCGGCGAAGCCGCCCGGCACCCGCTCGCTGGCGACCGCGCCGCGGGTGACCACGCCGTGCCGGTCGAGCAGGTGCTCTGCCGCGGCATGGGCGCGCCGGGTCGGGTCGGTGTCGAGCTCGGGGAGCAGCGCCCACCGGCCGGCGGTCTGCGGTGGCCCGGTGCGCGCGCCCGCGGCACGCAGCCGCCCGGCGGTGCCGGTGGTGGAGGCCATCCGCGGGCGGGCGGGGGCACGCTTGGTGCGGTGGGCGGTGCCGCCGGAGCGGACCAGCGCGCGCAGGGGCGCCAGCGTGTCGCCAGAGACCCGGCCGGACCACACCAGCTGCCAGAGCGTCGTGGCGAGGACGTCGTCGGTCACCGAGACCCCGGCGGCCTCGACCTGGGTGGCCAGCTGGCGGAAGAACCAGGCACCGCCGCCGGACAGCGCGGCCAGCACGGCCTCGGCGGCCTCGGTGTGGTCGAAGGGGACCGGCTCGGGGAGCGTGAGCGGAGCCTGGTCGGCCAGGTGGAGCGAGACCCAGCCGTCGTTGGCACCGAGCGCCCCGTGACCGGCCCACAGCACCTCGCCGGAGGCGGTCAGCTCGTCGAGCAGGGCCGGCTCGTAGTCCCGGACCCGGGCTGCCAGCACCAGCGGCTCCAGCGCGCTCGCGGGCACCGCGCAGCCGGCGAGCTGGTCGATCGCCACGACCAGCCCGTCGATGCCGCGCAGGCCCCGGCGCCCTGTCACGTGCTGCCAGGCGGTGCCGAACCGGCCCAGCGCCTCCGGCTCGACCGGCTCGATCTCCTTGCGCAGCCGGGCCAGCGAGCGGCGGCGCAGCTTGCGCAGCACCTCGGCGTCGCACCACTCGCTGCCGCTGCCGGCGGGACGGAACTCGCCGTCGAGGACCCGCCCCTGGGCCGACAGCCGCTGCAGGGTCAGCCGCACCACCGACACGCCGAGCCCCAGCCGGCTGGCGACCTCCTCGGCCGTGAACGGGCCGTGGGTGCGGGCGTGCCGGGCCACGAGGTCGGCCAGCGGGTCGTCGACGGGGTCGGTGAAGACGTCGGGGGTGCCGGGCGGGACCGGCACCCCGAGGCCGTCGCGGAGCCGGCCGACGTCCTCGATCGCGGCCCACCGGGCCTCCCCGCCCATCCGCACCTCGACGGCGCGGCGGGCGTCGGCCAGCTGCTTGGCCCAGCCGATGACGTCGGCACCCTCGACGGCGCGCGCGGCGAGCTCCTCGGTGCTGAGCGGGCCCAGGAGCCGCAGCAGGTCGGCGACTCCCTCGGCGTCGCGCACCCGGCGGTCCTCGGCGGTGCGTTGCAGCTCGGCCTCGACCTCCGCCAGCACGTCGGGGTCGAGCAGCTCGCGCAGCTCCGCGCGCCCGAGCAGCTCGGCGAGCAGTCCCTGGTCGAGGGAGAGCGCGGCGGCGCGGCGCTCCGCGATGGGGGAGTCACCCTCGTAGACGAACTGGGCGACGTACCCGAAGAGCAGCGAGCGAGCGAAGGGCGACGGAGCGTGGGTCGGCACGTCGACGACCTGCACCTCGCGCCGCTCCACCCTGCGCATCAGCGAGACCAGGCTCGGCAGGTCGTAGACGTCCTGGAGGCACTCGCGCACGGCCTCGAGCACGATGGGGAAGGAGGGGTACTTCACCGCGACGTCGAGCAGGGCCGCGGCGCGCTGGCGCTGCTGCCACAGCGGGGAGCGGCGCCCGGGGTCGCGGCGCGGCAGCAGCAGGGCCCGCGCCGCGCACTCGCGGAAGCGGGAGGCGAAGAGCGCGGAGCCGCCCACCTCCTGGGTCACGACGTCCTCGACCTCGTCGGGCTCGAAGGCGACGACGTCGGCGCCGGGGGGCTCGGCGTCGGTGTCGGGGATGCGGATGACGATGCCGTCGTCGCTGGCCACGGCCTGCCCGTCGACGCCGTAGCGCTCGCGCAGCCGCGCGTTGATCGCCAGCGCCCACGGCGCGTGCACCTGGGTGCCGTACGGCGAGTGGAGCACCAGCCGCCAGTCGCCGAGCTCGTCGCGGAACCGCTCCACCAGCAGCGTGGTGTCGCTGGGCAGGACCGAGGTGGCCTCGAGCTGCTCGTGGAGGTAGTCGACCAGGTTGGTGGCCGCCCAGGCGTCGAGCCCCTGGTCGCGGACCTGCTGCTCGGCCTGCTTGCGTGGTTGCGACCCGAGCTCGCGGATCAGCTGCCCGACCGCCTGGCCGAGCTCGGCGGGGCGACCCAGGCCGTCGCCCTTCCAGAACGGCAGCCGCCCGGGGATGCCGGGAGCCGGCGTCACCAGGACCCGGTCGTGGGTGATGTCCTCGATCCGCCACGAGGTCGCCCCCAGGGCGAAGACGTCGCCGACCCGCGACTCGTAGACCATCTCCTCGTCGAGCTCGCCGACCCGGGCCCCGCCCTTCCCGGTGTCGCCGCCCACCAGGAAGACGCCGAAGAGCCCGCGGTCGGGGATGGTGCCGCCGCTGGTGACGGCCAGCCGCTGCGCACCCGGTCGCGCCGTGACCTGCCCGGTCACCCGGTCCCAGACGAGCCGGGGACGCAGCTCGGCGAACTCGTCGGAGGGGTAGCGCCCGGTCAGCAGGTCCAGCACCGCGTCGTACGCCGAGCGCGGCAGCCCCGTGAACGGTGCTGCGCGGCGCACGAGGTCGTAGAGGGCGTCGACGTCCCACGCCTCCATCGCGGTCGTGGCGACCAGCTGCTGGGCGAGCACGTCGAGGGGGTTGGTCGGCACCTTCATCGACTCGATCAGCCCGCCGCGCATCCGCTGCACGGAGACGGCCGTCTGGGCCAGGTCGCCCCGGTGCTTGGGGAACAGCACGCCGCGCGAGACCTCACCGACCTGGTGGCCGGCGCGTCCCACGCGCTGCAGCGCGCTGGCGACGCTGGGCGGGGACTCGATCTGGACGACCAGGTCGACCGCGCCCATGTCGATGCCGAGCTCCAGGCTGCTCGTCGCCACGACCGCGGGCAGCCGCCCGCGCTTGAGGTCGTCCTCGATGAGGGCGCGCTGCTCCTTGGAGACCGAGCCGTGGTGGGCGCGGGCCAGCACGGGGGCGGCGCCCTCGGACCGCCCGGACTGCGCCATCACCTCGGCGGGCATGCCCTCCAGGTCGCCGGGCCGGCGGGCGACCAGGTCGCCCGGCTCCGGCTCGACGCCCGCGCGCTCGGCGGCGATCTCGTTGAGCCGGGCGGTGAGGCGCTCGGAGAGCCGGCGGGAGTTGGCGAAGACGATGGTGGAGCGGTGCTGCTCGATGAGGTCGGCGACCCGCTCCTCCACGTGCGGCCACAGGCTGGAGCCGCGCTCGCTGCTGTCGGGGCCCCCGTCGGGGTCGAAGCCCTCCACACCGCCGGGGTTGGTCATGTCCTCGACCGGGACCACGACCGAGAGCTCCCACTGCTTCTCCGAGGGCGGCGCCACGATCTCCACGGGCGCCGACCCGCCGAGGAAGCGCGCCACCTCCTCCAGCGGACGCACGGTCGCCGACAGTCCGACGCGCTGCGCGGGGGAGTCGAGCAGCGCGTCGAGCCGCTCCAGGCTCAGCGCGAGGTGCGCCCCGCGCTTGGTGCCCGCCACGGCGTGGACCTCGTCGACGATCACCGTGCGCACGCCGCGCAGGGACTCCCGCGCCTGGCTGGTGAGCATGAGGAACAGCGACTCGGGGGTCGTGATGAGGATGTCGGGCGGCTTGGTCGAGAGCCGGCGGCGGTCGGCGGCGCTGGTGTCGCCGGATCGCACGCCCACCTCGACCTCCGGCACCTCGGTGCCGAGCCGGTCGGCGGTCACCCGGATGCCGGTGAGCGGGGCGCGCAGGTTGCGCTCGACGTCGACGGCCAGCGCCTTGAGCGGGCTGACGTAGAGCACCCGGCAGCGTTCCTGCCGGTCTTCCGGGGGCGGCTCGGTCAGCAGCCGGTCGAGCGACCACAGGAACGCGCTCAGGGTCTTGCCCGAGCCGGTCGGTGCGACGACCAGCGCGTGCTTGCCCGCCCCGATCGCCTCCCACGCCCCGGCCTGGGCCGGGGTCGGCTCGGCGAACGCGGCGCGGAACCAGGTCCGCGTGGGCTCGCTGAACCGCTCCAGGGCGGCGAGGGTGTCGGGTGTGTCGGGCACCGGCTCATCCTGTCCGATGGCGCCGACAGTCCTCTCGCCTGTCAGGGTGGAGCCATGAGTTCTCGGGGCTGGGGCGGACCGGGTCAGGCGGCGGCGTACGCCGCCACGTGCGCGCGGCTGTGCGCGGGAGCGCACCCCGCGGTGCTCGCGGCGGTGCGGCCGCTGACCGGGCGGCGGGTGCTCGACGTCGGCGCGGGCGACGGCCGGTTGGCGCGGGCGCTGCGCGGCGCGGGCGCGCACGTGGTCGCGGTCGACCCGGACCCGGACATGGCCGGGTTCAGCGCCGGCCTCCCGGACCTGCCCTTCGAGGACGGCGCGTTCGACGTGGTCGTCGCCTGCTTCGTGCTCAACCACGTCGACGACCCCCGGGCCGCCGCGGCCGAGCTGGCGCGCGTCACAGCGCCCGGCGGCCGCGTCGTCGCGACGATCTGGCCCTCCGGCACCACCGCGCAGTCCCGGATGTGGCAGCGCGTCCTCGACGCGGAGGGGGTCGTGCCCGGGCCCGGGGTGCGGCTGCCGGAGCACCTGGACTTCCCGCGCACGGTCGACGGCCTGGGCGGGCTGCTGCGGGGAGCCGGGCTGGAGACCGAGGCGCGCGAGGTCGGCTGGACCCACGACGGCCCGCTGGCCGAGCTGTGGGAGGGCGCCGCGGCCGGGATCGGCGGGATCGGGGCGACGGTCGCCGGGCAGCCGGTCGAGGTCCGCGAGCGGTTGCGGGCGGCGTACGACGTGGAGGTGGGCGCGCTCGCCGAGGACGACCGGCTCCGGTTCCGCACCGAGGCGGTGCTGGCCGTGGGCACCCGACCGGGGAGGATGCCCGGGTGAGGTTCACCGAGCACGAGATGACCGCGGCGCTGCAGGGCGCCGTCCGCGCCGCCCTGGCCGAGGACCCCGACCAGGCGCAGGCGTTGTGGGACGGGATGGAGAAGTTCGCGCGCTTCCAGACCCTCACGCTGGTCGGCGACCAGGTGCTGCCGGTGCTCGTCGCGCTGCCAGACGTCGTGGTCGGGACCGGCACGCGTGCGGAGTACGACGACGAGACCGTCGCGCAGGTCGCGGCCCCGCTGCTGGCTGCCGAGTGGGACCGCTCCCAGGGCGACGGCTCCTGGGACGCCCAGCCCGAGGAGGACCGCGAGGCCTACCTCGACCACCGGGTCGGGCTCGTGCAGGAGGTGCTCTCCCACATGCCGCCGCGTCAGGACCCCGACGCGCTGATCGTCCCCGACCACCTCTGACGGTGCCGACCGTGACGGACTAGCGACCCGTCCAGCGCGGCTCGCGTTTCTCGGCGAACGCGGCCACGCCCTCCTTGGCGTCGTCGCTGAGGATCACGGGGGACGCCAGCTCGCTCTGGCGGGTGAAGGCGTCCTCGACCGGCCAGGTCGGGGCCTCCTCGACCACCCGCTTGCCGACCCGCACCGAGAGGGGGGCGTTGCCGGCGATGCTCGCGGCGAGGTCGAGTGCGACGGTCAGCGCGTCGCCGGGAGCGACGACCCGGTTGACCAGGCCCAGCTCGTGCATCCGGGAGGCGGGGAGCGCGTCGCCGACCAGCGCGACCTCCAGCGCGACGGCGCGGGGGAGCCGGGTCGAGATGCGCAGCAGGCCGCCGGCGGCGGCGAGGAGGCCGCGCTTGACCTCGGGCAGGCCGAACGTGCTGTCCTCGGCGGCGACGACGAGGTCGGCGCACAGCGCCAGCTCGAAGCCGCCGGCCAGGGCAGCGCCCTCGACCGCAGCGATGGTGGGCTTGGTCGGGGGCTCGGCCGTGAGGCCCAGCGGGCCGCGGCGCTCGGTGACGGGGAACTGCCCCTTCGCCGCGCTCGCCAGGTCCATGCCGGCACAGAACGAGCGCCCGGCCCCGGTCAGCACCAGCACCCGTACCGAGTCGTCGGCCTCGGCGTCGTCGACGGCGCGCTCCAGCAGCCGGGCGGTGCGCAGGTCGATCGCGTTGCGCACCTCGGGCCGGTCGAGGGTGATCACGAGGACGCCATCGCCCTCGCGGTGGGTGCGCAGCGGCGCGGGCGGTGCCTCGGGCAGGTCGACCCGCTCGTCACCGAGGACGAGCCGGCCCCCCTCCTCCCGGACCGTACGACGCAGCGGGTCCGTGCCCGTGAGCAGCGCGAGGTCCTCGTCGGAGTCGCGGCGCAGCAGCACGCGGGCACCGTCGGGTGCGATCGCCGAGACGATCGCGCCCTCGCTGCGACCCTCCCGGTCGTGGGAGACCGTGACGGCCTCGACGACGGCCTCGCCGTCGAGCTCGGTGCGCACCGGGCGCGGCGCCGGCCGGTCGAAGGCGGGCTTGAGGTGGGCGAAGCGCTGCTGCGGCGGGGTGGCGGAGTAGACGCCCAGGGCGTGCTTGGTGGCGTACCACCCCAGCGAGCTGGACAGGCCGTACTCCCCGGGCCGCTCGCGCAGCGTCGGGACCATCGTGGCCACCGCGTGCAGGCCGTAGCCGTTGCCGGGTCCACCGGCAGACGTGAGCCCGCCGGTCACCGACAGCGGGCGCGCCGGGTCGTCCCAGGGCAGGCCGATCGCGGCTGCGCCGAGCTGCACGGCGGCGGGGAAGCAGGAGTAGAGGTCGACCGGACCGAGGTCGTCGACCGTGATCCCGGCGTGCTCGAGCACAGCGGCGCCGGCCGCGGCGATGGCGGGGGAGGAGGCCAGGTCGGCCCGCTCGGAGACGAACCACTCGTCGGTGGCCGAGGCTCCGGCGTGCAGGAAGACCCACTTCTCCTGCGGCACCCCGAGGGCCCGGGCCGCGGCGACGCTCGTGACGACCACGCCGGCCGCCAGGTCGACCTGGAGGTTGGCGCACATCAGCTTGGTGTAGTCGCCGGAGACCGCTCGGTTGGCCGGGGTCGGGGTGGCGACCTCCTCGGCGGTGCGGACGGTCGGGTCCCAGGCGTAGGGGTTGTCGGCGGCGATGGCGCTGTGCCGCGCCCACAGGTCGGCGATCCGGCGCAGGTGCTCCTCGGCCTGCTCGCCGGAGGCGCCCCGCAGCGCGGACTCCAGCAGGGCGTAGACGTAGATCGGGGCACCGAGGCCCACGCCGGTCTCGGCCTCGTTGTTGGCCGGGCGGTCGACCCCGATCACCCGGTCCGGGGCGGCGTCCTCGGGCTGGCGGGTCCAGTCGGGCTCGCGGCCCTGCGCCTGGAGGGCGGCGACAGTGGCGCCGGCCTCCGCGCCGCAGACCAGCACGACCTGAGCGGCCCCGGCCGCCACCTGGGCGGCGGCGTCGTTGATCGCCAGCTGCGCGCCGTCCCCGCCGTACGGCGAGGTCTGCACGGTCCCGGCGTCCTCGGCGCCCACCAGCGAGGCCACCAGGCCGGCCTGGTCGCCGTAGGTCCACGAGGCGCTCGGCACCGCGGTGACCAGGTCGGCCCGCGGCAGCACCTCCACCCCGGCGTCCTGCTCCGCGGCGCGCAGCGCCCGCACCATCGCCTCGACCGGCTCGACGGGGTGCTCGAGGTCGGGGGTGCGCTGGACGACCTGCCCCACGCCGACGACCACCGGGGTGCTCGGGTCGAGCAGGGTGCCCGTGCGCTCGTGCACGACCGGCTCCTCGGCGACCCGCAGCCGCCCGGACGCGCCGCCCTCGAGCAGCCCGGCCAGCAGCGCCAGGGAGTCGCGCAGGGCGACCTCGACGCTGCGCACGGCGGTGAGCCCGACGGGCCCCTTGACCGGCGGGCCGTCGAGTGCGGCGTCCATCCGCACGACCGTCCCGGCGCCGTCGGGCACGACGGTGGCCCACAGGCCCACGGTGATCCCCATCGGACCGGTGCCGCGCAGTGCGAAGCCGGACCCGTCGGCACGCTCGACGGTCCACCGCGCCTGGGCCGGGATGTCCATGAGCGAGATCTGCTGGACCAGCGTCGCGCCGACCTCCATCCGGGCGGGCCGCTCGCCGCGCCAGGACAGGTGCAGCACCAGCCACTCGTGCAGCCGGTCGAGGTCGCCGAGCAGCTCCACCACGTCGGCGGGGGCCGCCGCGAGGTGCCGCTGGCCCTGCACGCGGCGGGAGTAGTCGGCCACGCCGGCGGGCTCGGGGACCACGACGTCGGAGGTCGGGGCGCTGCCGCCAGCGCCGGGGAGGACCTTCCCGACGAGGTCCCCGGCGACCACCTTCGCGGTCTGGCCGAGGACGGGGGCGAGCGTCCTGACGGTCGCGGTGGCGCGCTTCACGGGCGGCGGCAGCGAGGGCATGGCCGCGAGCGTAGGGCGTGCTGTCAGGTCGTGCTGTCAGGTCGTGATGGTCCAGTCCGCCACGTCGATCACGAAGTGCGCCAGGACCAGCGCGCCGAGGTAGAACGTCGACACCGCGAGGGCCGCCCCGGCGCGCACGGCGAGCGGCCGGTGCCGCACCAGCGCGAAGGCGGTCGCCGCCGCCCAGCCCAGGGCGACCTCGGCCGGCACGACGTACACCGCCACCCCGAGGAGCCGGGTCGTGTCGCCGACCGGCTCCCAGAGCCCGAGGGCCGGGGCGAGCACCTCGGCGCCGGCGAAGACCAGTCCGGCCAGCAGCGCTGCGCGGGCCGCGCTGCCGCCGCTGAGGGAGAGCGCGATGAAGAGCGGCGCCACCCACATCAGCATCATCGCCAGCGGGATCACGTCGTCGAAGCGGGGACCTCCGCGGTCGGGGAAGGCCAGCGTCCCGACCACGTCGGCCAGCACCCAGTCCGGCAGCACCTGGAAGAGTGAGACGAGCACGAGGAAGCCGGCGAGCGCGTGCAGGTCCGCCTGGCCGGTCGCGCGGGTGGTGAGCAGCAGCGCGACGACGTACGCCGCCACGACGACCAGCACGCCCCAGCCCTGCGCCGGCGGGTCGAGCGAGAGCACCACGGCACCGCCGGCGAACAGGCCGGCGTGGACGGCGAGCAGCGGCCACAGCCCCTGCCGAGGGGCACGGGACGAGGGGACGGCGGCGTCGTCGTCGGTGGGGGTCAGCGCGGTCACGGCGGTCAACCTAGCCGCGAGACCCCGCCTGCGGGAGGCTGTCCGCACGAGGACCTAGGGTGACGCCGTGACGCTCTCGGAACCCGGGTCGATGATCCACGCGGCCGACCTGCGCAAGTCCTTCGGCGGCTTCGAGGCGGTGCGCGGCATCGACGTCGACGTGCGCCCGGGGGAGGCCTTCGGGTTCCTCGGGCCCAACGGCGCCGGCAAGTCCTCGACGATGCGGATGGTCGCAGCGGTCTCGCCGGTCAGCGGCGGCACGCTGCGCATCCTCGGGATGGACCCCGCCACCGACGGGCCGGCGATCCGGGCCCGGATCGGGGTCTGCCCGCAGGAGGACACCCTCGACACCGAGCTGACGGTCTGGGAGAACCTCTTCGTCTACGGCCGCTACTTCGGGCTGCCCAAGGCCGAGGTGCGCGAGAAGGTCGAGGAGCTGCTGGAGTTCGTCCAGCTCACCGACAAGGCGAAGGCCATGGTCGACGACCTCTCGGGAGGCATGAAGCGGCGCCTGACCATCGCCCGCTCGCTGGTGAACTCGCCCGAGCTGCTGCTGCTCGACGAGCCGACCACGGGCCTGGACCCGCAGGCCCGGCACGTCGTGTGGGACCGGCTCTTCCGGCTCAAGCAGCAGGGCGTCACGCTGGTGCTGACCACGCACTACATGGACGAGGCCGAGCAGCTGACCGACCGGCTCGTGGTGATGGACAAGGGGCTGATCGTCGCCGAGGGCTCGCCGCTGGCGCTGATCGCCGAGCACTCCACCCGCGAGGTCGCCGAGCTCCGCTTCCCGGTCGCGGCCGAGGGCGGCACGCACGAGCCCCTCGCGGAGTCCGTCGCTGACCTCGCCGAGCGGGTCGAGGTGCTGCCCGACCGGCTGCTGCTCTACACCCACGACGGCGAGGAGACGATGGCCAAGGTGCACGAGCGCGGGCTCGAGCCGATCGCGACACTGGTGCGCCGCTCCACGCTGGAGGACGTCTTCCTGCGGCTCACCGGCCGGACGCTGGTCGACTGATGACGACCGAGCCGATCGGGAGCCGTAGCCCGGGCACCGCGCCGCGCAGCACCCTCGACGGGGCGCTGCGGCTGCTGGACTACTGGACGACCGCCTACCGGCGTACGTGGAGGGGGAGCGCGGTCTCCTCCTTCGTCGTGCCGCTGCTCTACGTCCTGGCCATGGGCGTGCTGCTGGGCGGCTTCGTGGAGGCCGATCCGGCGACGCTGGAGGGCGCGACCGGCTACCTCGCCTTCGTGGTGCCGGGCATGGTCGCCGCGCAGTCGATGACCACGGTCTTCGGCGAGGTGACCTACCCCGTCATGGGCATGGTCAAGTGGCACAAGACCTACTACGCGATGACCGCCGGGCCGCTGGCCGTGCCCCACGTGGTGCTGGCGCACCTGGGGTTCGTCGCCTTCCGGGTGGCGGTGACGGCCGCGGTCTTCCTGGCGGTCGTGGCGCCGTTCGGGGTGCACGAGTCGTGGTGGGGCGTGCTGCTGGCCCTCCCTGCCCAGGTGCTCATCGGCCTGGCGTTCGCCGCGCCGATCTACGCCTTCTCCGCCGGGCTGAAGGACGAGAGCGCCTTCGCGCTGGTCTTCCGGCTCGGGATGATCCCGCTCTTCCTCTTCTCCGGTGCCTTCTTCCCGGTCGCCAACCTCGACCAGCCGCTGGAGGCCCTCGCGGTGCTGACGCCGCTGTGGCACGGGGTCGACCTGACCCGGATGCTGACCCTCGGGACCCTGGAGGCCGGCCCGGCACTGGTGCACGTGGCCTACCTCGGTGGGCTGGTGGTGCTCGGCTGGTGGTGGGCGCTGCGCCGCCTCGAGCGACGGATGGTCGTCTGATGGCCGTCACGATCGCGGAGGTCGGCCGCTCCACTGCTCGCAGCCTCTCGGCCGGCGAGGCGACCGGCCTGCTGCTTTACCGCAACTTCCTGGCCTACCGCCGCGCCTGGTACATCTTCGCCACCGGCTTCCTCGAGCCGCTGCTCTACCTCTTCAGCATCGGCGTCGGGGTGGGCGCCCTGGTCGGGGACTTCACGTTCAACGGCCAGTCGGTGCCGTACGCCGAGTTCGTCGCGCCCGGCATGCTGGCGGCCTCGGCGATGAACGGCTCGGTGCTGGACTCGACGTTCAACTTCTTCTTCAAGCTGAAGTACAACAAGCTCTTCGACCAGATGCTGGCCACGCCGCTGACCACCCTCGACATCGCCCGCGGCGAGCTGTCGTGGTCGCTCCTGCGCGGCGGCATCTACTCCGCCGGCTTCCTGCTGGTGATGCTCGCGATGGGGCTGGTCTCGTCCTGGTGGGCGGTGCTGGTCGTGCCGGCCGCCCTGCTCATCGGGGCCGCCTTCGGCGCGGTGTGCATGGCGCTGACCACCTGGATGCGCTCGTGGCAGGACTTCGAGCTGGTCACCCTCGCCACGCTGCCGATGTTCCTGTTCTCCGCGACCTTCTTCCCCGTCTCGGCCTACCCCGGCGTCGTGCGGTGGGTCGTCGAGGCCACCCCGCTCTACCGCGGCGTGGTGCTGTGCCGCGAGCTCACGACCGGTGCCGTCACCTGGGCCTCCGCGGTCTCGGTGGTCTACCTGGTGGCCATGGTGGTGGTCGGGCTGCTGCTGTGCCGCAGGCGACTCGACACGCTGCTCCTCACCTGACGTCGCGGCGGCGGGGCTGGGGCGCCGGTGCATGATGTGCCGGTGCGGCACACCGAGTTCTGGGAGCGGATGGACATCGCGCTCGGGGGCGCCTCGGCGCGGTCCTGGGCGACCCTGACCGTGCTCTCCGGGCTGGGTGGCCGCACGCCGCAGGAGGCGCTCGACGCGGGCATCGCCCCCAAGGAGGTCTGGGCCGAGGTCCACCGCTTCCTCGGCCTCCCGGCGACCCTCGCGTGAGCACCGGCACCGACCCGGGCGTCGCAGCGACCATCGACCAGGCGGCCCTGCAGCGCCGCACCGTGCGGGTGCTGGTGCTGACCCAGGCCGTGGGCGCGGTCGGCATCACGATCGGGATCGCCACCGCCTCGCTGTTGGCCCGCGACATCTCCGGCAGCGAGAGCCAGGCGGGTCTCGCGCAGACCGCCCAGGTCCTCGGCGCGGCCGTGGCGGCGTACCTCCTGGCTCGCGTGATGACCCGTCGCGGCCGTCGCATCGGGCTGGCCTCGGGCTACCTCCTCGGCGCGTCGGGCGCGGTCCTCGCGGTCGTCGCCGGTGCGGTCGGGTCGATGGTGCTGCTCCTGCTGGGCGCGCTGCTCCTGGGCGCGACGACCGCGGCCAACAGCGGGGCCCGGTACGCCGCCACCGACCTCGCCGAGCCGCTGCACCGCGGCCGGGCGCTGTCCGTGGTGGTCTGGGCGACCACCATCGGTGCCGTCGCCGGGCCGAACCTCACCGGCCCCGCCGCGGCGCTGGCCCGCGCGCTGGACCTGCCCGAGCTCACCGGGCCGTTCCTCGTCGGGGCGGTCGGCATGCTCCTGGCGGCGCTGGTCGTCGGCACCCTGCTGCGTCCCGACCCGCTGCTGGTGGCCCGCCAGGTCGCCGGCGCGGGCACCGAGCCGCCGCCGGGCACGTCCTGGGGCCGGGTCCGGGCGGCCCTGGTCGAGCGGCCCGTCCTCGTCGCCGCGGTCCTCGGCCTGGTGGGCAGCCACGCGGCGATGGTCGCGGTGATGGTGATGACCCCGCTGCACATGGAGCACGGCGGCGCCGAGCTGCGCATCATCGGGGTGGTCATCAGCGTGCACGTGCTCGGGATGTTCGCCTTCTCCCCGGTCGTGGGCTGGCTCGCCGACCGGGTCGGCCGGGCACCGGTGCTGGGTGCGGGCGGGGGACTGCTCGTCGTGTCCCTGTTGCTCTCCGGTGCGGCGCCGGAGGGCAGCTCGTGGCAGATCTTCTCCGGCCTCTTCCTGCTCGGCCTGGGCTGGTCCTTCGCCACCGTCGCGGCCTCGACCCTCATCGCCGACCATGCCCCGCTGGACGCCCGGGCCGACGTCCAGGGTGCAGCCGACCTGCTGATGGGCCTGGGCGCGGCCGCCGCGGGTGGCGCTGCCGGCGTGGTCGTCGGAGCCGCCGGCTACGGCGCCCTGTCCTACGGCGCCCTGGCCCTGGCCCTGTTCGTGGTCGTCGCGGCGGTGCTCGCCCGGACGGGTCGCGAGCGGCTGGCACAGTGACCGCCATGCCCGACAGCAACGGCCAGACCACCACCCCGGAGCACCGTGCCGACGTCGCCGTCATCGGCGGCACCGGCTTCTACTCCTTCCTGCAGGAACCGGAGGAGGTCGTGGTCAGCACGCCGTACGGCGAGACGTCGGCGCCGATCTCGCTCGGCACCGTCGCCGGGCGCCGGGTCGCGTTCCTGCCCCGGCACGGGGCCCACCACGACTTCCCGCCGCACGCGATCCCCGCCCGCGCCAACCTGTGGGCGCTGCGCTCCCTCGGCGTCCGCCAGGTCCTCGCCCCGTGCGCGGTCGGCGGGCTGCGCGAGGAGGTCGCCCCCGGCGACGTGGTGGTGCCCGACCAACTGGTCGACCGCACCTACCGCCGGGTCCCGTCCTACGTCGAGTCCGGCGCGGTGCACCTGCCGTTCGGCGACCCCTACTGCCCGGGGCTGCGCCGCGCGGCGCTCTCCGCCGGCCCCGACCTCGTCGACGGCGGCACGATGGTCGTCATCGAGGGCCCGCGCTTCTCGACCCGCGCGGAGTCGCGGTCCTACGCAGCGCAGGGCTGGACGCTCATCAACATGACCGCGCTGCCCGAGGCGGCGCTGGCGCGCGAGCTGGGGCAGTGCTACGCCTCGATCGCCCTGGTCACCGACATGGACGCCGGGGCCGAGGAGGGCTCGGGCGTGGGCCAGGAGGAGGTCTTCGCCCTCTTCCGGGCCAACCTCGAGCGGCTCACCGGGCTGCTGGCGGCCACGATCGCCGCGCTCCCCGATCCGAGCGGCTGCACGTGCGGATCGTGGCTCGACGGCGTCGAGCCGACGTACGAGATCCCCACGCCCGAGGCCGCCACGGACGGCGCAGGCTGATGCGGGTGCTGCTGACCGGCTCGGCCGGGTTCATCGGCGCGGCCGTCGCGCGCGCCCTGGAGGAGCGCGGGGACGAGGTCGTGCGCGTCGACCTGATGCTCGACATGGCGCACGGGGCCGCCGGCCCGCCCGAGGGCACCCACCACCTCGACGTGCGCGACGCCGCGGACGGCGGGGAGTGGGCCCGTCTGCTCGCGAGGGTCGACGTGGTGTGCCACCAGGCCGCCGTGGTCGGCGCGGGCGTGCGGGTCGCCGACCTGCCGGCGTACGCCGCCCACAACGACCTCGGCACCGCCGCGCTGCTCGCCGCCATGCACGAGGCGGGCGTGGACCGGCTGGTGCAGGCCTCGAGCATGGTGGTCTACGGCGAGGGCCGCTACGAGTGCGCCGAGCACGGTGAGCAGCCGCCCGGGGTGCGTTCGCGGGCCGACCTCGAGGCCGGTCGGTTCGAGAACCCCTGCCCGGTCTGCGCGGAGCCGCTCGGCTGGGCGCTGGTCGACGAGGACGCCCGGCTCGAGCCGCGCTCCAGCTACGCCGCGAGCAAGGTCGCCCAGGAGCACTACGCGATCGCATGGGCGCGCCAGGCCGACGCCGCGGGCATCTCGCTGCGCTACCACAACGTCTACGGGCCGGGGATGCCGCGGGACACGCCGTACTCCGGGGTCGCGGCGATGTTCCGCTCCTCCCTCGAGCGCGGCGAGGCGCCGCAGGTCTACGAGGACGGAGCGCAGATGAGGGACTTCGTGCACGTCGACGACGTCGCGCGCGCCAACCTCGCTGCCCTCGACGCGGTCACTGCCGCGCAGCCCGGCAGCCACCGCGCCTACAACGTGGCCTCGGGGCACCCGGTCGGCATCCGTCAGGTCGCCGAGCTGGTGGCCCGCGGCACCGGTCGCGACATCGCCCCGGAGGTCACCGGTGGCTACCGTCTCGGCGACGTGCGGCACGTCGTGGCCTCGCCGCAGCGGGCCGCCGACGAGCTCGGCTTCCGGGCGCAGGTGCTGCCCGAGGACGGGCTGCCGGCCTTCGCCACGGCGCCCCTGCGCGCCTGAGCCCAGATCCACCGATGATCGCCGTCGCGAGCGGCACCAGGCGGGTGCGCTGGCAAGGCGCCCGTCGCGAAGGCCTGCTGGATGCCCGTCGAGCGTCGGCAACGCAGCCAGGGCGCCCGGATGGTGTCGCGTAACAGGCGAGGATCGGTGGATCTGGGCTGAGCGGCGCGCAGGTCGCCGGTCACCAGGTCGTATAGAGCAGGTGCTGCACCAGCAGCGCCGTGACGACCTGGGCCAGCAGCGCCGGCGAGCGCCAGCGGGCCGGAAGCAGCGCCACCGACAGCGTCAGCCACGGCACGAAGGGGAGCCAGATCCGCTCCACCTCCGACTTGCTCATCCGCGAGGCGTCGGCGGCCAGGACCACCAGCAGCATGGCCCCGGCCAGCAGCACCACGGCGCGCTGCTCGGGGTCCAGCGTCCGCCGAGCCAGGGCCCGCGCCCGCGTGAGGAGCACCGCCAGGCCCGCCCACACCATGGGTCCGAGCACCACGGCGAGGGCGGCGAGGTTGCCCCACAGCCAGTACCAGGCCGGCCGGTCGGCCGCGATGCCCTCCCAGTAGCGGTCGTGCAGCACCGGGTAGGCCTCCCACCACGCGAAGCCGGCCGCGGCGAAGCCGAGGACCGGCACCCACGCGGCGGCCACCGCGACCGGCAGCACCGAGGTGCGCCAGGCCCCGCCGACCGTGATGACCGCCAGCGCGACCAGCCCCACCAGCGGCATGCCGTAGGACATGAGCACCGCGCAGCCGAGGACGAGCCCGGCCGGGACCGCCCACAGCCGGGCCCGGGGGGTGCTGCGGGTCGCGAGCGCGAGGCAGGCCAGGCCCCAGGCGACCACCGCGCCGATCACGGCGTCGGCCGAGACCGCCACGAAGACGGCGGCGGGGGAGAGGGCGAGCGGCACCGCGACCCGGCGGGCCACGCCCTCCACCCCCAGGGCCCGCAGCGCGACCAGGACGGCGACCGGCATCGAGGCACCCACGACCGTCACCACCACCCCGGCGGCGAGGTCGCCGCCGAGGCCCAGCTGCACGAGCCCGACGAAGAAGAGCAGCATCAGCGGCGGGTGCCCGGCCACGTGCGTGGGCCAGTTGCGCGGTGCCGCGTCGTAGGAGATCCGCTCGACGTACTCGCGCAGCAGCAGGCCGACGTCGTCGACCTCGCGCGCGGTCGGGAGGTACTCCACCGGGTTGCCCAGCACCCGCGACAGCCCCTCGGGGCCGTCGACCAGCGCGAGGGAGAGGCACCAGCCCAGCGCGAGGAGGTACGTCGCCAGCAGCAGCGGCCGCCAGCCGGCACCCGGCGCCCACCGGGCGACCCACCACCAACCGCCGAGGCCGAGCGCGATCGCCGGCAGCGTCCCGGGGCCGAACCACTGGGGCGCCCACCAGCCGTGGAAGGGCGGCGAGAGCACCTCGTCGACCTGCGAGCGGGGCGCCCGGGTGTTGACCTCCCAGTCGAGCAGGTGGGGGAGCGTGAACGCCGCGACGACCAGCAGTGCGGTCACCACGACCCCGGTCCAGGCGGCCCGCGAGGTCGTCATGGCGGCGACTGTATCCACGGCCGACACCCCTCCGGAGGGTCCCGGCCCACCCTTCCGGCCAGGGACCGCGGTCTACGGTCGTGCGCATGCCCGAGGTCCCGCCCGCGCACCGCCACCCGGACGGCCCGGTGGCCGACCTCGTGCTGCCCTGCAAGGACGAGGCGCCTGCGCTGGAGGTGCTGCTGCCGCGGATCCCCGCAGCCTTCGCGGTGATCGTGGTCGACAACGGCTCGCGCGACGGGACCGCCGCCGTGGCCGAGCGGCTCGGGGCGAGCGTGGTCCACGAGCCCGTGCCGGGCTACGGCGCCGCCGTCCACGCGGGACTGCTCGCCGCCACGCGCGAGCACGTGGCGTTCATGGACGGCGACGGCAGCTTCGACCCGGCCCAGCTGCTGCCGCTGCTCGACGACGTGCGCTCCGGCCGGGCCGACGCGGCGCTCGGCCGCCGGCGACCGGTGGACCGCCGGGTGTGGCCCTGGCACGCCCGGCTCGGGAACGGCCTCATCGTCTGGTGGCTGCGACGGCGGCTGCGGATGGCGGCGCACGACATCGCCCCGATGCGGGTCATGGGCCGCCAGGCGCTGCTGGACCTCGACGTGCGCGACCGCCGCTTCGGCTACCCCGTCGAGCTGTTGCAGAAGCTCACCGTGGCCGGATGGCGGGTCAGCGAGCGCGACGTCGACTACCACCCGCGTGCCGAGGGCACCCGTTCCAAGGTGTCGGGTTCGGTGCGGGGCACGCTGCGCACCGCACGCGACTTCGCCCGGGTGCTGCGATGAGCGGCCGCTCCGGCGCGGCGGTGCGCGCCCTGGTCGTGGCCAAGGCCCCCGTGGCCGGCCAGGTCAAGACCCGCCTCGGCGCCGACGTCGGCCTCGAGCAGGCCGCGGGGCTCGCCGCGGCCGCACTGCTCGACACCCTCGAGGCCTGCACGACGGCGTACGGCGCCGAGCACTGCCACCTGGCGCTGGCCGGCGACCTGGCCGGTGCCGTCGCGTCCACCGACCTGCTCGCGGCCGTGGCCGGCTGGACGGTGCACGAGCAGCGCGGCGAGGACTTCGCCGACCGGCTGGTGGCCGCGCACGCCGACGTCGCCGCGAGCGGTCCCGGCCCGGTCGTCCAGGTCGGCATGGACACCCCTCAGCTGACCCCGGCGCTGCTCGAGGCGACCGCCGAGGTGCTGCAGGAGCACGACGCCGTCCTCGGGCCCGCCGAGGACGGCGGCTGGTGGGTCCTGGGGCTGCGCGACCCGCGCGACGCCGCGGCCCTGGCCGGCGTCCCCATGTCGACCGCGCACACGCACCGCGACACCGCCGCCGCCCTGGCCGCGCGCGGGCTGTCGGTCGGCACGACGACGGTGCTGCGCGACGTCGACGAGGTCCCCGACGCCGACGCGGTGGCCCGCGCGGTGCCGGGCACACGTTTCGCCCGACGCTGGCACGCCCTCTGGGGGGTGGGCGCATGAGCCTGGCCGAGGAGACAGCCCCGGACCTGCGACGTGGTGGTGCGGACCGCTCCTTCAGCAGCCTGTTCGCCCACGCCCTGCGCGGGGCCCCGTGCCGGGTCCTGGGGCTCGACGGCGGACCGACCGACCTGCCGGTCCACGAGTGGACGCGGCGCGCCGACCCCGCCGACGACGCCCTGCTGTCCTACTGCCACGGGCCGACGCTCGACGTCGGCTGCGGACCCGGGCGGCTCGCGGCCCGGCTGGCCGAGCGCGGGGAGCGGGTGCTGGGGCTCGACGTGGTCCACGAGGCCGTCGAGCAGACCCGGGCCCGCGGTGTGCCGGCCGTGCACGCCAGCGTCTTCGACCCGGTGCCCGAGGAAGGGCTGTGGACCACCGCGCTGCTGGCCGACGGCAACATCGGCATCGGTGGTGACCCCGCGGCGCTGGTGCGCCGCCTCCGCGACGTGGTCGCCCCCGGCGGCAGGATCGTCGTCGAGCTGGCCGGACCGGGCGTCCCGACCTCCACCCGGTGGGCACGGCTGGAGGCCGCGGGCTCCCTCAGCCGGCCGTTCCGGTGGTCGGTGGTCGGGCTCGACGGCGTCGCGGACCTCGCCGCCTCGGCGGGGCTCCGGGTCGCGGTCCGTGCGCCGTTCGGGGACGGCCGCTGGCTGGCGGTACTACAGTCGCCGACGTGAGCCCCAGGCCGAGGTTGCCCGGCGAGCACAGCTTCACGTCGCGACTGCGCTCACCTGCCGTGTCGGCGCGGGTCGGGCGGTGGCTGGGCATCAGCTTCGGCATCTGCTTCCTGACCGGCCTGGTCAGCCACTACGCGCAGAACCCGTCCCAGCCCGTGCCGTTCCCGACGAGCCCGGCCTGGGGCTACCGGCTCACGCAGGGTCTGCACGTCACCACCGGCGTCGCCGCGATCCCGTTGCTGCTCGTCAAGCTCTGGACCGTCTTCCCCCTGCTCCTGCGCTCCTTGCCCGCGGGTGCCGGCGCACGGGTGCGGGAGGCCGGGGAGCGCGCCTCGATCGCGGTCCTGGTCGCCTCCTCGCTCTTCCTGCTCACCACGGGACTGCTCAACTCCACCCAGTGGTACCCCTGGGAGTTCTCCTTCCGCCGCACGCACTACGCCCTGTCGTGGGTGGCCATCGGGGCGCTGCTGCTCCACCTGGCGATCAAGGCCCCGACCATCCGCGAGGCGCTGCGTCGCGACGTCGACGACCCCGCGCTGGACCGACCGGCGGCGACCGAGCAGGGGGCCCTGGGACGTCGCGGCCTGCTGCGCGCCACCTGGACCGCCAGCGCGCTGGCGGTGCTGGCGACGGCCGGCTCGACCGTCCCGTGGCTGCGCCAGGTCTCGGTGCTCGGGGTCCGCTCGGGCGAGGGGCCCGGCGGGGTGCCCGTGAACCGCACTGCACGCGCGGCCGGGGTCACCGAGACCGCCGTCGACCCGGCGTACCGGCTCGTGGTGAGCAGCGGTGGTCGGAGCGTCTCGCTCGGTCGCGAGGACCTGCTGGCGATGCCGCAGCGCACCGAGGAGCTCCCGATCGCCTGCGTCGAGGGCTGGAGCGCCTCGGCCGCGTGGACCGGGGTGCGGCTGCGCGACCTGCTCGACCTCGTGGACGCACCCGCCGGGTCCGAGGTCGAGGTCACCTCGCTGCAGCAGCGGGGTGCGTTCGCCCGCACCCTGCTGCAGGGGAACTTCGCCGACGACGACCGCACGCTCGTCGCGCTGGCCCTGGCCGGCGAGCCCCTCGACCTCGACCACGGCTTCCCGGCCCGCCTCATCGCCCCCAACCGGCCGGGCGTGCTGCAGACCAAGTGGCTGTCGCGGCTGGAGGTCCTCGCGTGAGCCGCGGGCGCGTCGGCCTCGGCGCCCTCGGCGTCCTGCTCGCGGCGTACGGCGGGTGGCTGCTGCTGTCCCGGCAGGACTCCGCCGGGAACCTCGACGCGGTGCTCTGGCTGGCGGGAGGGGTCGTGGTGCACGACCTGCTGCTCGCCCCGGCGGTGCTGGCCCTGTGCTGGGTCGGCGCGCGGCTGCTGCCGCCGCTGGCCCGGCCCGCCGCGGCCGCGGGGCTCGTGGTGCTCGGGAGCCTCACGCTGCTCGCCGTGCCCTTCCTCGGCGGCTTCGGTCGCGACAACGCCCCCGACAACGCCACGCTGCTGGACCGCGACTACACCGCCGGGTACCTCGTGCTGGTGGCGCTCGTGCTCCTCGGCGTGGTCCTGCCGGTCCTGGTCGTCACCGTGCTGCGGAGGCGGTCGGGCGGGCAGGGCTGAGGGAGGCCGGCGCGCGGCGTGTCGCGCGCCCGTGTCGAACAGGTGTTCGGCTAGCGTGCTGTCCACAGGCACGGCGCAGGACGAGGTCGTCCACACCCCACGACACGCTGATCAGGCGTTGTCGGTGGCTCGCCCTAGCGTCGTCGATGTGCCTGGCCCACGACGAGAGACGAGGAAGAACACCATGGCTGGTGGAGATCGCGACAAGGCGCTGGATGCAGCGCTCGCCAACATCGAGCGGCAGTTCGGCAAGGGCTCGGTCATGCGCCTGGGCGACGAGACCCGCGCGCCCCTGGAGGTGATCCCCACCGGGGCCATCGCCCTCGACGTGGCCCTCGGCCTCGGCGGCCTGCCCCGCGGGCGTGTCGTGGAGATCTACGGTCCGGAGTCCTCCGGAAAGACCACGGTCGCGCTGCACGCGGTGGCCAACGCCCAGCGCCAGGGCGGCATCGTGGCCTTCATCGACGCCGAGCACGCGCTGGACCCGGAGTACGCCAAGAACCTCGGCGTCGACACCGACGCCCTGCTGGTCTCGCAGCCCGACTCCGGTGAGCAGGCGCTGGAGATCGCCGACATGCTGATCCGCTCGGGGGCGCTCTCCCTCATCGTCATCGACTCCGTGGCCGCGCTCGTGCCGCGGGCCGAGATCGAGGGCGAGATGGGCGACAGCCACGTCGGTCTCCAGGCGCGGCTCATGAGCCAGGCGCTGCGGAAGATGACCGGCGCGCTCAACAACTCCCAGACCACCGCGATCTTCATCAACCAGCTGCGCGAGAAGATCGGCGTCATGTTCGGCTCGCCCGAGACCACGACCGGTGGTCGGGCGCTGAAGTTCTACTCCTCGGTCCGCCTCGACGTGCGCCGCATCGAGACCCTCAAGGACGGCCAGGAGATGGTCGGCAACCGCACCCGGGTCAAGGTCGTGAAGAACAAGGTGGCCCCGCCGTTCAAGCAGGCCGAGTTCGACATCATGTACGGCAAGGGCATCTCCCGCGAGGGCGGCCTCATCGACGTCGGTGTCGAGGCGGGCCTCGTCCGCAAGGCCGGTGCCTGGTACACCTACGAGGGCGACCAGCTGGGCCAGGGCAAGGAGAACGCGCGGACCTTCCTGCGCGACAACCCCGACCTGGCCAACGAGCTGGAGAAGAAGATCCTCGAGAAGCTCGGTGTCGGCCCGACGGTCGACGCCGAGGCGCCCGCCGACCCGATCGGTGTGGACGACTTCTGAGGATGGACCCCGAGACCCGTCCCGCCCCTGACTGGGCCGGCGACGTCAGGCTGGGCGTCGACGTCTGGACCCGACGGGCAGCACCTCGGACCGACGACCGTGCCGGGCCGCCACCGGAGGACCCGGTGGCGGCCGGCCCGGACGCCGACCCCGAGTCGGTCGCGCGCACGATCCTGCTCGACCAGCTCACGGGCCGGGCCCGCAGCCGCAAGGAGCTCAGCGACAAGCTGCGCTCCAAGGAGGTCCCCGAGGACCTCGCCCAGCGGCTGCTGGACCGGTTCGAGGAGGTCGGGCTGGTCGACGACGAGGCCTTCGCCCGCGCCTGGGTCTCGGGGCGCCAGTCGGCCAAGGGCCTGGCCCGTCGGGCCCTGGCGCAGGAGCTGCGGCGCAAGGGCGTCGACGACGAGGTGGCCCGCGGGGCCCTCGACGAGCTGGACCCCGAGACCGAGGAGGAGGCCGCGCGGGCGCTCGTGCGCAAGAAGCTGCGCACGCTGAGCCGGGTCGACGACGTCACGGCGACCCGGCGCCTGGTCGGGATGCTGGCGCGCAAGGGCTACGGCTCCGCCATGGCCTTCGCCGTGGTCCGCGACGAGCTCGCGCAGGCCGGCCGCGAGGACCTGCCAGACTCGGGGTCGTGACCGACGCCCTCGGACCCCAGCTGCGACTCGCTCCCGGCCCGGTCGACCTGACCGCGGTCCCCACCGATGCCACCCCGGGTCACGACGGGGACAAGGAGCAGGCCCAAGCCGAGCTCGCGCGCCTCGGCGCGGACCTGGCCGACCTGCAGGAGCGGCTCTTCGCCGAGTCCCGCAGCGGCGGCACCCGGGCGGTGCTGCTCGTGCTCCAGGGCATGGACACCTCCGGCAAGGGTGGCGTCATCCGCCAGACCATCGGCCTGGTGGACCCCCAGGGCGTGCACATCACCGCCTTCAAGGCCCCGACCGAGGAGGAGCGGGCCCACGACTTCCTCTGGCGCATCCGCCGGGCGCTGCCGGCGCCGGGGAGGATCGGCGTCTTCGACCGCTCGCACTACGAGGACGTCCTCATCGCCCGCGTGCGTGGGCTGGCCGAGCCCGAGGTGGTAGAGGCGCGCTACGACCAGATCAACGCCTTCGAGGCCGAGGTCGCCGCGGCCGGGACCCGCCTGGTGAAGGTGATGCTGCACGTCGGCCCGCAGACCCAGAAGGAGCGCCTGCTCGAGCGCCTCGACCGTCCCGACAAGCACTGGAAGTTCAACCCCGGCGACATCGACGAGCGGCAGCGCTGGAGCGAGTACCGCCGCGCCTACGAGATCGCCCTCGAGCGCACCAGCACTGAGGTCGCTCCCTGGCACGTGGTGCCGGCCGACCGCAAGTGGTACCGCAACCTCGCCGTCGCGCGGCTGCTGCACGAGGCGCTGCTCGACCTCGACCCCCGGTGGCCGGTCGCGGACTTCGACGTGGCCGAGCAACGGCGCCGGCTCGAGACCGAGGACCCGATCGCGTGAGCGAGCTGGAGCGGGTCCGCGTCACCCGCTTCGTCACGCCGCTGCGCGAGGGCGGCTCGCTGCCCGGGGTGGTCGAGGGCGAGGACCTCGGCACCTACGTCTGCAAGTTCCGCGGCGCGGGGCAGGGCCTGCGCGTGCTGGTGGCCGAGGTCGTGGTCGGCGAGATCGCCCGCCGCATCGGGCTGCGCACCCCGCGCCTGGTGGTGCTAGACCTGGACCCGGCCATCGCCCGCTACGAGGCCGACGAGGAGGTCCAGGACCTGCTCAACGCCAGCGCGGGGGACAACCTGGGCATCGACTTCCTGCCCGGGGCCTTTGGGTGGACCGACGAGCAGCGCACGGCCGTGCCGGAGGAGGCGGCGCGGGTGCTGTGGCTCGACGCCTTCTGCGCCAACGTCGACCGGTCCTGGCGCAACCCCAACCTGCTGGTGTGGCACGGCGACCTGTGGGTCATCGACCACGGCGCCTCGCTCTACTTCCACCACGGCTGGCCGGGCGGCTCTCTGGAGCGCGACGGCGCCCCGCAGCGCTTCGCCGACCAGCCCTGGGACGGCTCCGACCACGTCCTGCGCGACGGTGTCGGCGACCTCGAGGGCCTCGACGAGCAGCTGCGCGCGCTCCTGGGCCCTGAGGTGTTGGCCGAGGTGCTAGCGCTGGTGCCCGACGCGTGGCTCGAGCCGGTGCCGGGCGCGGAGTCCCCGGAGGAGCTGCGCGCGGCGTACGTCGCCTTCCTCACCGCGCGCCTCGGCTCGCGCGCCTGGCTGCCGGGGTCCGGCACGGCGGGAGGTCGGCGGTGAACGAGCTGCTGCCCTACCAGTACGTCGTGCTGCGCTGCGTGCCGCGCGTGGAGCGCGAGGAGTTCCTCAACGTCGGCGTGGTGCTCTACTGCCAGGCCCGTGACCTGCTCGAGGCGGCGTGGCACGTCGACACCGACCGCGTGCAGCACGTGTTCCCCGACCTCGACGTGAGCCGGCTCTGCGAGGGGCTGGCGTTCGTGGACGGCGTGTGTGCCGGGGACGAGCGCGGGGGAGCAGCGGCCGCGCAGCCGCTCGGCACCCGCTTCGGCTTCCTCAAGGCGCCACGCAGCACCGTGCTGCAGCCCGGCCCCGTGCACGGCGGGATGACCACCGACCCGGGGGCGGAGCTGCAGCGGCTGCTCGACCGCCTCGTGCGCTGAGTCAGACCGGGACGAGCTCGACGGCGCCGACGGCGTAGCGCGCCAGCACGACCCGCGCGACCTCGGGGTGCGCGCCCAGGGGCTCGGACACCGCGATGGCGCCTGCCTCGAGGGCCAGCTCGGCGGCCCGGTCCGGCGTGGCACCGGGCGCGAGGAAGAGCGAGGCGACCGCGATGTGGCGGCGTCCCTCGGCGCGGAAGGCGCGCACGGCCTCGCCGGTGGCCGGCGGGGCGGCCGCGGCGAAGGCCGCGGTCACGGGGAGCTTGTGGTGTGAGCCCCACAGCCGCGCCAGCCGGGCCACGGCCTGGTTGGCGAGCGGGTCGCTGGACCCGGAGGCGGCCAGGACCAGCGCGTCGAGCTCACGGACCCGGGCCTTGGTGAGGGCCTCGCGCATGCGGACGTCGAGGACCTGGAGGAAGCAGGCCTCCAGACCGAGGATGTCGGTGGCGTGGATCTGGAGGCCGGGGTGGCGCTCGGTGGCCTCGGCCAGGGCGGCGGGCACGTCGACCGAGGCGTGCTGGGCGTGGGTCAGCAGGAGGGGGACCACGACGATCTCGTCGTGACCGGACCGCACCAGGCGGTCCACGACCGTCTGCAGGCCGGGGCGCGACTTCTCGAGGAAGGCCGCCTCCACCTTGAGGTCGGGTCGCACGGCGCGGACCTCGTCGACGAGGGCCTTGATCGTGGCGGCTGCGCGGGGGTCACGGCTGCCGTGGGCGAGGGCCACGAGGGCGGGGGCTGCCATCGGGTTCCTCCTTCTGTGGGGAGCTGCTGTTGATCGGTGTCCTGCGGTGCGACGGCGCTGTCGACGGGTGGTGCTCGTTGTTGCTGGTGGTCGGTGGGGAGAGGTGGTCCGGGGTCGGGTCAGGCGTGGATCCCGCACTCGGTCTTGCCGGTGCCGGCCCAGCGGCCGCTGCGGGCGTCCTCGCCCGGCGCGACCCGACGGGTGCAGGGGAAGCAGCCGATGGAGGGGTAGCCGTCGTAGACCAGCGGGTTCACCAGCACGCCGTTCTCGGCGACGTAGCGGTCGACCTGCTCGTCGGACCAGCGGGCGATGGGGGAGACCTTGACCTTCTGCTTCTTGGCGTCCCACCCGATCACCGGCGCGATGATCCGGTGGTGGGTCTCGGCGCGCCGCAGGCCGGTGGCCCAGGCGTCGTAGCCGGCCAACGACTCCTGGAGCGGCTGCACCTTGCGCAGGAAGCAGCAGCGGTCGGGGTCGGTGCGGAAGAGGTCCTTGCCCTCGGTCGCGTCCTGCTCGGCCACGCTCTGCCGCGGGGTGATCGTGATCAGGTTGACGTCCATCGTGGCCTCGACGGCGTCGCGGGTGCCGAGGGTCTCCACGAAGTGGTAGCCGGTGTCGAGGAAGACCACGTCGACGCCCGGCACGACCTTCGCTGCCAGGTGGGCCAGCACCGCGTCCCCCATGGAGGAGGTGATGCAGAAGCGCTCGCCGAAGGTGGCCGCGGCCCACTCGATGATGTCCTCGGCGGGCGCCAGCTCGAGCTCGGCGCCCCAGTGGGACACCAGCTCGCGCAGCTCCTCGGGGGAGCGCCCCTCGGTCTCGATGCCGCGCTGGGCACGTGCGGCGCGGGTGGTGGCAGATGTCATGAGGTTCCTCCCGGTGCGGACGGCGGAGGGGCGAGGTGCCCGATCAGCCGGAGGGAGAAGGCGCGCCGGCACGAGTGGCATTCCCACGTGCCGTGCTCCGCGGCGTGCGGACGCAGGTCCTCGTCGCCGCAGTAGGGGCAGTGGAAGGGGACGGCGCGCTCGGACATCAGGACCCCCCGGCGCCGGAGAGGACCTTGTCGCCGCGCAGCAGCTCCTCCTCGGCCCGGTGCACCCAGTCGACGAAGCTCTCGCCCTCGGTGCGGTCGGCCAGGAAGTTGGTCACGACGGCGGTGACGTAGTCGTCCAGGCCCTCGCTGGTCACCTTGTGGGCGCGCAGCTTGCGGCCGAAGTTGGCCTGGAGCCCGGTGGCGCCACCGAGGTGCACCTGGAACCCGCCGACCTGCTGGCCCTCGTGCATGACGAGCTGGCCCTTGAGGCCGATGTCGGCGACCTGGGTGCGGGCGCAGGCGTTGGGGCAGCCGTTGACGTTGACCGAGATCGGGACGTCGAGGTCGGGGAAGCGGCGCTCGAGCTCGGCGACCAGGTCGCGGGCGCGGTTCTTGGTGTCGACGATCGCGAGCTTGCAGTACTCGATGCCGGTGCAGGCCATGGTGTTGCGGCGCCACTGCGAGGGACGTGCGGTGAGCCCGATGCCGTCGAGGCGGTCGAGCAGGGCGTCGACGCGCGCGGGGTCGGCGCCGAGGAGCACGATCTTCTGGTACGCCGTCAGCCGGGCACCGGCGAGGTCGAACTCCTCGATGACGTCGGCGAGGTCGATGAGCAGCGAGCCGGAGACCCGGCCCACGACCGGGGCGACCCCGACGTACTTCTTGCCGTCCTTCTGGTCGTGCACGCCGACGTGGTCGCGGAAGTCGGTCGGGGGCTCGGGGGAGGGGTTGGAGGCCAGAGGAGCGCCGAGGTACTCCTTCTCCAGCACCTCGCGGAACTTCTCCACGCCCCAGTCGGCGACGAGGAACTTCAGCCGGGCGCGCGAACGCAGCCGGCGGTAGCCGTAGTCGCGGAAGATCGACGCGACGCCGGCCCACACGTCGGGCACCTGCTCCAGCGGGATCCAGACACCCATCTTGGCCGCGAGCATCGGGTTGGTGGACAGCCCACCGCCGACCCAGAGGTCGAAGCCGGGGCCGTGCTCGGGGTGGACGGTGCCGACGAAGGAGACGTCGTTGGTCTCCGGCGAGACGTCCTGCGTGGGGTGGCCGGTCAGCGCGGTCTTGAACTTGCGGGGGAGGTTGGAGAACTCCTTGGCGCCGATGTAGCGGCGCTTGATCTCCTCCAAGGCGCTGGAGCCGTCGATGATCTCGTCGGCGGCCACCCCGGCCACGGGCGAGCCGAGGAAGGGGCGCGGGGAGTCGCCGCAGGCCTCGATCGAGGAGAGCCCGGCGGCGTCGAGCCGGTCCCAGATCGCCGGGACGTCCTCGATCCGGATCCAGTGGTACTGGATGTTCTGCCGGTCGGTGACGTCGGCGGTGTCCTGCGCGAAGTCGCGCCCGATCTCACCCAGCGCGCGCACGGCGGCGGCATCCAGCAGCGCACCGTCGGAGCGGACCCGCAGCATGAAGTAGCGGTCGTCCAGCTCCTCCTCCTCCATCGCACCGGTGCGACCGCCGTCGATGCCGGGCTTGCGCTGGGTGTAGAGACCCATCCAGCGGAACCGGCCGCGCAGGTCGGCGGGGTCGATGGAGTCGAAGCCGCGCTTGGAGTAGATGTGCAGGATCCGCTCGCGCACGTTGAGCGCGTCGTCGTCCTTCTTGGCCTGCTCGTTCTTGTTCAGCGGCTCGTTGAAGCCCAGGGCCCACTGGCCCTCGCCACGCTTGGGGCGGGGGATCTCGGTGTGCTGGGGGCGGGTGCCGTGGAAGCGCAGGTCGGGCATGGTGTCGGGGTGTCCTTCGCTGGGTCCGGCCGAGGCCGGGAGGGGATGGGCGGGGTCCTCAGCGAGGACGACAGATCGCGCTGCGCGTGCGCCCGAGGTCCACGTGGCGGCGTACCACGAGCCAGGCGTGCGTGTCGGCGAGGGACATGTCAAGGAGTCTCAGCCTGCGGACGGCCCTCGACCAACAGTGAATCTCGTGATGTGAGACGCCTATCCCGACATGTGGGACGAGCGTTGTCCGTCCACGCGTACACCCGTGCACCGTGCGGCGCACGTCACACCGCTGGCGCGTGGTGGTCCAGCCCGGTGCGGCGTGCCTGCCGGCCGTAGGCTGTGGGCCATGAACGACGTCTCCCGCCTCACCAGCAGCGTCTACAGCCAGGCCCTCGAGGTCATCGCCTCGGTGGAGCCCCGGATCGCCGAGGCGACCCGCGCCGAGCTGGCCGACCAGCGCTCGTCGCTGAAGCTCATCGCCAGCGAGAACTACGCCTCGCCCGCGGTGCTCATGACCATGGGCACCTGGTTCAGCGACAAGTACGCCGAGGGCACCGTCGGTCACCGCTTCTACGCCGGCTGCCAGAACGTCGACACCGTCGAGTCGCTGGCCGCCGAGCACGCCCGCGAGCTCTTCGGTGCCGAGTACGCCTACGTGCAGCCGCACTCCGGCATCGACGCCAACCTGGTCGCGTTCTGGTCGATCCTGGCCCACCGGGTCGAGGGTCCCTGGCTGGAGAGGGCCGAGAAGAAGAACGTCAACGAGCTCACCGAGGAGGACTGGGAGGCCCTGCGCAAGGAGCTCGGCAACCAGCGGCTGCTCGGCATGAGCCTGGACGCCGGCGGCCACCTCACCCACGGCTTCCGTCCCAACATCTCCGGCAAGATGTTCCACCAGCAGCAGTACGGCACCGACCCGGCGACCGGGCTGCTCGACTACGACGCCGTGGCCGCGAAGGCCCGTGAGTTCAAGCCGCTGGTGCTGGTCGCCGGCTACTCGGCGTACCCCCGCCGGGTGGACTTCGCCAAGATGCGCGAGATCGCCGACGAGGTGGGCGCGACCCTCATGGTCGACATGGCCCACTTCGCCGGGCTGGTGGCCGGCAAGGTCTTCACCGGCGACGAGGACCCGGTGCCGCACGCCCACATCGTCACCACCACCACCCACAAGTCCCTGCGTGGCCCGCGCGGCGGCATGGTGCTGGCCACCGAGGAGTACGCCCCCTCGGTCGACCGCGGCTGCCCGATGGTCCTCGGCGGTCCGCTCTCGCACGTCATGGCCGCCAAGGCCGTGGCCTTCGCCGAGGCGCGCCAGGAGTCCTTCCGCACCTACGCCCAGCAGGTCGCCGACAATGCCCAGTCGCTGGCCCAGGGCTTCCTGTCCCGCGGCGCGAAGCTGGTCACCGGCGGCACCGACAACCACCTGGTCCTGCTCGACGTCTCCGCCTACGGCCTCACGGGCCGCCAGGCGGAGTCCGCCCTGCTCGACGCCGGCGTGGTCACCAACCGCAACTCGGTGCCCTCGGACCCCAACGGCGCCTGGTACACCTCCGGGGTGCGGCTCGGCACCTCGGCGCTCACCACCCGCGGCTTCGGCCACGACGAGTTCGACACCGTCGCCGACCTGATCGTGCACGTCCTGGAGAACACCCAGCCCGGCACCACCAAGGCCGGTGGCCCCTCGAAGGCCTCCTACGTCCTCGGTGACGGCGTGGCCGACAAGGTCCGTGCCGCCTCGGCCGAGATGCTGGACAAGCACCCGCTCTACCCGGGCCTCGAGCTGTCCTGAGACTCGGCACGACGGCACGGGGGCGGCCGCCCGGGGTACGGGGCGGGGCCCCCCCCGGGTGGG